>Ga0302320_10000239_pt1 | contig 127651 bp, 103 predicted proteins | sample Bog_T0_3_FD_202130 | JGI IMG/M metagenome (GOLD analysis project Ga0302320, IMG submission 202130) | Peat permafrost microbial communities from Stordalen Mire near Abisko, Sweden - Bog_T0_3 | ecosystem: Environmental > Terrestrial > Soil > Wetlands > Peat | place: Sweden: Abisko, Stordalen... | reverse complement strand
CAGATTCGTCACTCTCACGTTGCCGCGCTGCCGCGGCAACTCCGACTCTATGCGTTGAAACTGCGCCTCGGTGATCTCCACCTGCTCACAATAACATAAAACTTAATTAGTGTTAACACGCTCTAGCGTGGCGCGGAAACGCACGAGCCAATAGGAAGTCATTCAACCGATGCTGCGAATCGGCAGCCTCTTTCTGCGCTATGGCCGTCTTTTGTTGCTCTTCCTCCAAATGCGACTCTGCATTCCGAGATTCTGTTTTGGCATTTTCCAATTCAGTTTTTAACTTGAGGTTGCCGGATTCGGCGTTGGCAGCCAACACGTTTGCTTCGCTTGCTTTCGTGTCTGCTAAGGCGATATCTGCGTCTTTTTGTTTAAGGTCTTCCTTTAATTGTCTGTCTTTCGCTGCGAGAAGCGATGTCTGCACGCCGGAAAGCTGCCTGCCTCTCTTTATGATCAAGTATTGGGCGAAAAAAACGCCAAATGCAACCAACAGTGCAACCGCACCCAGCCAAACATACCCATCATTCCACCGGTCTACTGATTTTGCCAGGCGCTCGCTGCATTGCGTTAGAGACTGGATTTCAGACGCATTTCTGGAGCTCGCAGTCGTGGCAGTTTTGGTCACGGCAGTTGTTGCGGCGGCTGGTTCTGTCATGGCATACCGTTGCACAAGAAGAGGGTAGATAGAACTGTATCATCAAAAATACTTGAAGAGCGGAAGCGCGTTGAGGCCCCTGCAAGAACCAGTGAGCAAACCGCCTCGGCTTGGGTGCGAAGCATGCTATCCGCCGCAATCGGGGGATAGTCTGTGGATTTCAAATTAGGATCCTGCCCGCCCTCGGGCGCTATCCTCGCAGAGATTCCAGAATCTTCCGGTCTTCCCCGCTCAATTCAGCGCCTTCGAGCAAATCCGGCCGGTTTTCGAGCGTCTTGCGCAACTGCTGCTCCCGCCGCCAGCGCCGTATCTGGCTGTGGTCGCCGTTGAGCAGGGTCTCCGGAACTCGCACCCCGCCGAACTCCGCCGGACGGGTGTAGTGCGGATAGTCGAGCAGGCCGCCGGCTCCGTGTTGAGACCGCGGAACCCCATCCTGATCGCTGGAGATCTCGGTGTCGGCCACGCCGAAGCTCTCAAACTCCCCCGAAGCCTCGTTGCCCAGGACGCCCGGAACCAGGCGCATCACCGCATCTACAACCACGGCCGCAGCCAACTCCCCTCCGCTGAGGACATAATCGCCGATCGAGAGCTCCATATCGCAGTAGAGCTGGTTGATCCTCTCGTCCACGCCCTCGTAGCGCCCACAGATCAGGACCACGCGATCCATCGCCGCAAACTGCCGCGCCACAGCCTGCGTGAACCGCCGCCCTTGCGCCGACATAAGAACCACGAAAGGACGCCCCTGAGAATCTTCCCGCGCCGTTGAAGCTCCTTCCAAATCCGGGGCATCCGGTGGCACGGCTGAACAATCTCCTGAAAAACTCTGTGTCGGAGGGCTTTGAAAGGGCACGACTTCAGTCGTGCCGATCAGGCCGCTCAAAGCGATGGGCTTTAGCCCCTGAGGCATGGTTCTCGGCAAATGTTTATTATTTCCTCGATCCTCAACGACCTGTGAAGCCGTGCCCTCGCACGGGACGTTCTCCCCAGCCGCTTTCGGCCCAACGCCCAGCGATGCCAGCGCTTCGGCCAGCGGCTCGGGCTTCAGCACCATCCCTTCGCCGCCGCCGAAAGGCCGATCATCGACCGTACGATGGCGATCGTGGGTGAACGCCCGCAGGTCATGCGCTTCCGCCGTCACCAGGCCCTCGGCTCGCGCGCGGCGCACGATGCCGTACTCGAACACGCCGCCAAAAAACCCCGGAAAGATGGTCACGATGTCGAATCGCATACCTCCCGATGATAATGTTCAAAGCGGCCAGCCCGTGGTGAGACGTGGGATTTGAAAGGGCACGTTGCGGAAGATAACGGGCCGACGTGCGAAACTTGAGTTGAAGGCTCATCCAATCCCGGAACAAATCCTGGTCGGCTGGCTGAGCAAGATCACGCCAATCTTACCGGCATGGGCCCACCCCTACCCCCCCCTTCACCCACGAAACCGCCCCGATCGGCGCCGCCTTGAACGCAAGTCTATATAAATAAAACATTTACACTCTTTAGAGGGTGACCGTACAGTAAATACACACCCAATGTTCCGTTCATTTTTGCCTCGTTTCCGTCGATTTTTGCCTCCTTCGCGTCGATTTTTGACGCGAATTGGGAATTGGGACGAGAGCAATTTTTTAACAATTCCCCTCGACTGGGTCGCCTCAGCGAGGCTCCGCGGCCAGAAGTGCGGACCCTGTTTGCGTTGCGCGGATGCGCGGTTTATGGTTATGTCGCTTGAGAAACGCGAGGGACAATCCATGCAAACCAGGATTCTTGCCGCTTCCTTTGTTGCTGCTTGGTACGCTGCTATCGCCATCGCAGGCGCTTGCGCGCAGACCGTGCCTGAACGGCCGAAGATTACCGGAATCTCGCATCTGGCGGTTTACACGTCGGACGCGGCGGCTACGGAACACTACTACACCGTGTCGCTCGGCGCGGCGAAACTGGCGGACCCGGAAAATCCGCTGGGAGTAAAGTACGCCTTCAGTCCCACGCAATATATCGAAGTGCTGCCGCTGCCGGCGGATGCGGGCATCAATCGCCTCGACCACACCGCCTGGAATACCGCCAGCGCCGAGGGAATGCGCAAGTACCTTGCCGCCAAAGGCTGGAAGACGCCTGCGCGCGTGGAACACGGATCGGACGGCAGCCGCTGGTTTGCCGTGCTCGATCCGGAGGGCAACAAGGTCGAGTTGGTTGAGCCGCCGGCGCACTCCAAGCCTGTCGACGCGCCCAATGCGATCGGGCGCCGCATCATCCACGTGGGGTTCCTGGTCCACGACCGCGCAGCCGAGGACAGGTTCTATCGTGAACTGCTGGGGTTCAAGCCGTACTGGTTCGGCGGCATGGTGGAAGGCAAGCTGGATTGGGTAAGCCAGCAGGTCCCCGACGGGCACGACTGGCTGGAGTACATGCTGACCAGCGGCCCGTCCGGATCGGGAATCCCGGCCGGCATGAGCCAGACATCGCTGGGCGTGCTCGATCACTTCTCGATCGGCGAGGTTTCCGTTCCGGACGCGTATAAGGTGCTGGTTGCGGGTGCCCGGCTAACCGGCCGGCACGATAACGGCCCCCAGACCGGCAAGGATGGGAAACTCCAATTCAACCTGTACGATCCGGATGGGATCCGGGCTGAGCTGATGAACTTCCACGCCAGCCAGAAACCCTGCTGCTCCCCGTTTACAGCCGACGACCCGGCGGAGTAGCGCCGGGTCGTCGCCGCGCAACAGCAGGTTTGGCGGGGAATCGAGCTTGGCGTATACTTGTTGAAGCCTCTTTGAGGCAGGGAAGTCCCTGTCTGCGAGGGTATTGCGACCAGGCCGTTCAGCCCGGTCCAACGCGAGAAAAACAATGCCAAAGTTGAAGACCCATTCGGGCGCGGCCAAGCGCTTCAGCAAGACCGGCACCGGCAAGATCAAGCGGGGCCAGACGAAGACGCGGCACATCCTTACTTCGAAGGCGCCAAAGACCAAGCGGAAACTGGGTAAGACTCTGCTGGTGTCTGACGGCGACTACAAGAAGGTGGCGCGCATGATTCCCTACGCCTGAGGCGCTCCGCGCCGGAGCCCTTTTGGTTGGGCTTTGTGCCGGATAGCCCCTGGGGCCGCAGTGCCCCCCCGCCCAATGCGAAATGCGTTCGCACCGGCGAGAGATCAGGCTTGAACAGAGCGAGTGAAGAGGTTCACCGCCTTTGCCCTTCAGGGCCGAGGCCTCCTGCCTCCAGCCGCGTAACAAGAGACGCAAAAATGGAGATGCGAAGATGCCCCGTGTAAAACGCAGTACAAAGCGGAATGACCGCCGCAAAAAGATTCTGGAGCGAGCGAGCGGTTACTTCCTTACAAAATCCAAGCTCTACCAGGCAGCGCAGGAAGCCGTCGAACGCGGCCTCAAATTTGCCTACACAGGCCGCAAGCAAAAGAAGCGCCAGTTCCGCTCCCTCTGGATTGTGCGCATCGCCGCCGCAGCCAAGCTCAACCACTTCAGCTATTCGCAGCTCATCAACGGGCTCAAGAAGGCTGGCGTGGAACTGGACCGCAAGATCCTGGCCGACATCGCCGTAAAGGATGCCCCGGGGTTCACTTCCCTGGTGGAGAAGGCCAAGTCGGCCCTGGCAGCGGAGAAGAAAGCAGCGTAACACGCAAATTTTGACTGGCGGATAGAGCGGCCCGGGATCGATAGGATTCCGGGCCGTCTGTGCGTTTGGCCCTGGCCGCAGGGCGCCTCGCCGCGCGGCGGCTGCATGCAATGCTTTATCCTGCTCTTTACACCTTAGGAATGAGGGGAATGGTGAGTGTGACGGCATTTGACGAGGCCGCGATGAACCAGGCGTTTAACGCGCTCGAGCAGCAGGCGCGTGATGCGGCCCCAGGGCTGGACGCCGAGACCGCCGTCGAGGCATTTCGCCTGGAGTGGTTGGGGCGCAAGCAAGGACGGCTCAAAGAGGTTTCGGAACTTTGGCTGAAGGCCGCTCCCGCAGATAAAAAGAAAGCTGTCGGCGAACGGTTCAAGACGCTGAAGGAACTGGTGGAGCGGTTGCTCGAAGAGGGTGCGGGCGCGGGGCCAAGCGATGCGGCGTTGAGGGCTGAGGCGATCGACATCACGCTGCCTGGAACGCGGCGGCTGATGGGCGCCGAGCATCCCATTACGCGTACGCTGAACGAGATTGTGAGCGTGTTTGCCGCGCTGGGCTACTCGGTAGGGGTGGGCCCTGAAGTCGAGACCGACTTCTACAACTTCGAGAGCATGAACTTTCCCCCCGGACATCCGGCGCGGGACACGCAGGACACGCTGGTGTTGGCTGGGCAGGAGCGGAGGCCGCTGCGCGACCGACTCTTGATGCGGACACATACATCCCCCGTCCAAATGAGGACCATGGAGACGCAGCCACCCCCGGTGCGGATCGTAATTCCCGGCAAAGTGCACAGAAACGACGCGGCAGACGCGACCCACTCACCGATCTTCCATCAAGTGGAAGGGCTCTGCGTCGACACCAATATTACTTTCAGCGATCTAAAGGGCACGCTCGATCACGCCATGAAGGCGCTGTTCGGTTCGGCAGTGAAGACACGCTTCTTTCCGTCGTTCTTCCCCTTCACCGAGCCAAGCGCGGATGTGCAGATCAGTTGCATCTTTTGTGGCGGAAAGGGATGCCGCAAATGTAAGCAGTCGGGATGGATTGAGCTGCTGGGCTGTGGCATGGTCGATCCGGCGGTGTTTGCGTTTGCAGCGGAGAAACAGCCTGCCTACGATCCGAAAAAGATTTCGGGATTTGCTTTTGGAATGGGTGTGGAACGCATTGCCATGATGAAGTATGGGATCAGTGAGATTGGTCAGTTTTACGCGGGGGATATGCGGTTCCTGGGGCAGTTTGCATGAAGATATTGACGAAATGGCTTAGGTGGTATTTGCCCGAACTGACCGCGGATGATGCGCGGCTGGCGGAGGATCTTACCCTGCGCGGCATTGCTGTCGAAGGAATCTACGATCTGGGCGAAGGCAACGGCTCGCTCTACGAGACGGACATCACGACGAACCGCGTGGACGCGATGAATCACTATGGCGTGGCTCGCGAAGCCGCGGCAATTTACGGTCTCTCGCTGCCGGTCCTTTCGTATCCACTGCCGGAACCGCACTCAACCTCCACGCCCTTCTCCGTGCGCATCGAGGCCCAAGACGCCTGCGGGCGTTTCACGGCGCGGGTGCTGCGTGACATCACCATTGGCGAATCGCGCGACTGGTTTGCGGGCGCGGAGGTCAAAACTTACTTCGCTCTGCTGGAACAGAAGATGATTTCAAACGCCGTCGATGCAACCAACTTTGCATGGCTGGCGATGGGGCAGCCCACGCACGCCTTCGATCTGGACAAGATCGTAGGCGGAATAGTCGTGCGACGGGCGCACAAGGGTGAGCGGCTGAAGACGCTGGACGGCGTGGAGCGTGTGCTCGACGCAGACGACCTTGTAGTCGCCGATCACGAGAAGGCGCTCGGGTTGGCGGGCGTGATGGGCGGCTGGGACACCATGATTACGCCGGCGACCAAGAACGTGCTCGTCGAGGCGGCCTGGTTCGATCCCATGGCGGTGCGGCGAACGGCGCGGCGTCATGGATTGCATACGGACGCGAGCCACAGGTTTGAGCGCGGCGCGGATTTTGAGGCTGGGCCGACGGCCTCGGCAATCGTCGCGAAGATCCTGCTGGCCAATGGGGGATGGATCGAGGGCGAACTGGTGGATGCGCGTGTGGCGGCTCTTGAAGAGCGGACAGCCAAGCGCAAGCCGGTAGAGTTGGCACTCAGTGAAGTGAAACGCATTCTGGGTGAGTCGATCGATGAAGACGGAATTACTGCGGAGACGGTTGAGGCAGTGCTCAAGGCGTTAGGGTGCGGCTTGAGTGCGCCACCTGCAGCGGGGCAGGCTCTCGGGCCAGAATCATGGCAGGTTACGCTGCCCAGTTGGCGGCTGGATCTGGAACGGGAGATCGACCTCATCGAAGAGGTGGCCCGGGTTTACGGGTACAACCGGTTCAGCAATACGTTGCCGGCGTTCGGCGAGGGCGTGAAGGCGCTCGAGTGGGCCGAAAGCGAAGCGGTGGTGAGAAGGACACTGCTCGCGGCGGGATTTCATGAGGCGATTTCAAGCACCTTCTGCTCGGCGCCCGAGGCGGCGGCGACGGCGCAACAGCCGGGCCAGGTGATTCCACTGGGCAATCCGCTGAGCGAAGAGGCGGGCGTCTTGAGACCCTCCCTGATCCCCGGAATGCTGGGGATGGTGGCCGGAAATCTGCATCGCGATGTGAGCGATGTAAGGTTGTTCGAGCTGGGAACAGTGTTCAGCGGCGCGACGGAAAAGGTGGAAGAACGGCCGTCGCTGGCCTTTGGCGCCTCGGGTGGCGTGGCTGAGCTTGGAGCGCTGCACGCGGCGCGGATGCTCGAGTTCCAAGATTTGAAAGGCATTGTCGAGCAGGTGTTGGAGCGGTTTCAGATTCGGTCGCTCTATTTCGATCGCTTTACGGCCGACGCCGGGCTGACTCCGGCGTGGCTGCATCCCTATCGCGCAGCGCGCGTGGTGGCCGAGGGCGTGACTGTGGGTTGGTTCGGGCAGTTGCACCCGGGCGAGACGGCGGCGCGAAAACTGAAAGAGCGGGTCCTGGCCGGGGAGCTATACCTTCACCGGTTGTACAAACTGCCGCTGCGCAAGCCGGCGGTGCGAGAGATCTCGCGCTTCCAGCCGGTGCGGCGGGATTTTTCACTCATTCTGGAATCGAGCGTGGCCTGGCAGGAAATTGACTCGGCGTTGGAGGCACTGAAGATTCCCGAGCTCGTGGACTGGCGGGTGCGGGAGGTTTTTCGCGACGCGAGGATGGGGGCCGGTGAGTACTCTCTCTTGCTGGGGACCACGTTTCAAGCCGCAGACCGCACGCTGCGCGAAGAGGAGTTGCAGAGCTTTCAGTCGCGTGTGGTTGAGGCTGTTGGCAACGCAGGCGCACGGTTGCGTGTGTGACGGTTTCTGAGCAAAAAGTTGGATTCAATCCGCGATATACTCAAACGGAAACAGCGCATTTTGCGCGGAGGTTGGGTCGATGTCGGAATCTCTTTGGGAAGAAGGTGCCGTGGTTGAGGCAGAGGATGAAACTGGAGTCGCAACTCAAGAGCCTGTTGCGGAGCCAGTCGCGCTTACGGTGAGCGCCGATGATTTCTCTGCCCTGGAAGAGCGAGTTCTGCGTGCCGTGGAGTTGGTGAAGCGCGAACGGCAGCAGCGTGCGGCCGCGGAGGATCGCACCGCAGAGGCTGAAGCGCGGGCAACTCGGGCCGAGGCGCAACTACGAGAGCAGAGCCCGGTGGTGGATCAGATGGAGGCGGAGTTGAAAACTCTGAAGGCAGAGCGCGATCATGTGCGTCAGCGCGTGGAGCGTCTGCTGGAGCAATTGGACGGCCTCGAGCTATGAGCGGGGAGCCGCGCAGCGGCGCAGCCGAGTATGTAACGGTGGAGATCTACGATCAAATGTACCACTTGTCGGGCCAGGATCCGCAGCACATTCGCGAATTGGCGGCGAAGGTAGATGCGAAGATGCGGGCTGTAGCGGCGCAGGGACATACGGTGGATTCTTTGCGGGTGGCAGTGCTTGCGGCGCTCAATCTCGCGGATGAGCTGTCGCAGGCCGGTTCGGCCGACCCGGCGATGGGACATTTGCGGGCGGCGAACCTGACGGGGTTGCTCGACGAAGTGCTTGAGGACGAGCGAAAGACGGGATCGTAGCCTCAAAGAGTTCTCTCTCTGCGCAGGTTGCAAGAAGCTGCTTGGGCGGGCAGCGCAGGTGGAGAATCAGAAGCCGGCCGGCATTAAGGCTGTGCAGGCGCAAGAAGCAGGGAGATAGCCTCCAGCCTGGCAAACCCTTTATGGGACGAGACGGTTCCAAAAGCGGCGGCGAAAGAAACTAACACATTTTGCCGGGTTCGCACAAGACTTGCAAAACTGAGCGCGGGTCCTTAGTATCCGCAATAGAAACCGGCCTGCAAAGCAGGTGGGTGATCAACGCTGGTTGAACCTACATTCAACGAACAGGGGCTCAACTCGACAATCGGTTCTGTGTGCCGTGTCCGCCAGTCCGGAATGCCTAATGAACCGCGGAGAGCTCCACCGTCTTAGGACGGGTTCACCAGCACATCGCTCACGGCCCAGCGGGTCGGCTTTCTATTTTTTGGGAGACCAATTCTTCCTGCCGGGGGCTAAAGCGCCGGCGCACTGTTAGACTGGAAGGGTTGCAGTCGCAGTGCCTCCACCGGTTCGGCCCAGCCTGCAAGCGATCAGCGAAGGACAAGAAAACAAAGTGGACACTCAAACTCGTCACGCACTCAAGAAAGACAAATTTGCCCAGGCCACAGCAAGCAGCGTCAGTTGGGTCGAGGAGCATCGATCCAGCGTATTGCGGTGGGTCGTGGTCGCTGCCGTAGCTCTGGTTTTAGTTGTGGCTGCCTTTGTTTACTGGAACAATCGCTCAGCCGCCGCCGATGTGGCGCTGGGCGGTGCTCTCGAAGTGTACAACGCGCCGCTGGCGCAGCCCGGCGAACCGCCGGAAAATGGAGTTTACACGACGGCTTCCGCGCGGGCTCAAGAGGCCAATCGCGAGTTTGTTGCCGTGGCGCACGACTTTGGCTGGCTGCCTCAGGGAGCCAAGGCTCACTATTTTGCGGGAGTAACCGATGAGGAACTCGGCCAGAATGGCGCTGCCGAGACGGAGCTGAAGTCCGCCGCGGGCGCCTGGGACAAGAATCTCTCCAGCCTGGCCAAGCTGGCGCTTGCCGGCCTCTACCAGCGGACTTCTCGCGACAGCCAGGCCATCGACATTTACAACGCGCTGACAGCCAAGCCCACTGAAACAGTGCCGGCGGGACTGGCTCAACTCGATCTTGCCGACCTTTACTTGGCCGAAGGCAAGCAGGATCAGGCTCGCGCGATCTGGGCCAAAGTCAAAGACTCGGATAAGGATGGCCCGGCCGGCGCGGCCGCCTCCGAGAAGCTCTCCCCGAAGCAGTAACCGGCTCTGCGGGTTTGACCGGCAGGCTGGTTTGGATCTCCCCGCGCGGCCTCCGGGCTGCACGGACCGCGTGCCTGAGCATTTTCTCCTCGGCCTGCGTCTGGTGGATGTATGAGTACCAGCCAGGCCATCTACGCAGGTTGGATGGAATTTCCAAACAGCGCCGTTGACGACGAAGCCCGGGCCCGGCAGGAGGAAGCCGCGCTTGCGGCGCTGGTAGATCAATACGCCGGCACGCTCTATCGGGTCGCGTTTTCCGTTCTGCGCAATCCCGCGGACGCTGAAGATGCGGTGCAGGAGGCATTCCTTCGCGTGCTACGTCACCGCGAGACGCTGGGCGAAGTTCGCGACCATCGCGTGTGGCTGATCCGTATCGTTTGGAATATCGTGCTCGATCGGAAGAGGCGCGCCAAGACCCGTCCCGAAACGGACGATGTGGCTGAACTGGCCCGCGTTTTGCCTGCCAGGGGGCTTTCCGCCGAACAGATCGCTTCGGCGGCGCAACATCACGCGCATGTGCTGGGCTGCGTCGAGCAGCTTCCCAAAAAAGAGCGCGAGGTGCTCCTGCTGTCGGCGTTTGAAGAGCTGTCGAGCGTGGAGATCTCTTCGGTCTTGGGCATTACCGAGTCCAGCGTCCGATCGCGCCTGTTTCGCGCGCGCAACCTGATGGCAGACCTGCTCAATCACGCCAGGGGCTTGCGATGAAAAGAAACCGTGGGCAGTTGACAGCTGGACAGCGGTCAATCGCCGCCGCGCGGATGACTGTCCGCGTCAGGAGTTTGCGATGAATAACGACTTGCAAGATCGGGATCTCGGGCGAGTTCATTCCGCCGTCGAGACCGGCGAGGAGACATTGCGTCTGATGGCAAGCCTTTCTGTCCCTGAGGGACTGGAAGGGCGGGTCTTTACGAGAGTGCTCGCACGGCCACGACAGGGTCGCGTTCTTGCCTGGCATGCCTTTCTCCGGCCGGGGAGTGGCTGGATGAGAGCCGCGGCGGCGGCGGCGATTGTGTTTGTGGTTGGCGGGGGCGGGTGGGGTGTTTATTCCCGGGTGCAGCGCGGACAACCGGCAAGAATCATCTCCATGCCGTCGCACGTCCAGGTTCCGGGGAGTTTCGCCGGCGCTGGGGCCATACGAACACCGCAAACCATCCAAGGCCCGGTGTTGATTCAACCGGCAAAGCGGCATCCGCTCCAAGGCAAGCAGGCTAAAAAGGCAATGGTGCGCTCAGCGCCGATTGGCAACGCTTCCTCCGTTCAAGCCGCTGCGTCCGCGCCCGCCGCCCGGTGAAAGCGTCATTCCCGATCTGGGTTGAGTTCATGCGCTCTTCGTAAGCGCGCGGATCGCCATGCCCAGCAGAGCCAGCACGATTGCGCCCCAGAACGCCGGACCGAATCCCTGAACGTGGAAGCCGCGCACAATCCCCGAAGCCAGCTGGATCATCAGGCCGTTGATGACCAGGAGAAAGATCCCCAGGGTGAGAATGCTCAGCGGAAAGGTAATGATCTTCAGAAACAAACCCACCGTGGCATTGAGCAGTCCAATCACCAGCGAGGCGATCAGTGCCGGCCCCAGGCCCGCGACATGAAAGCCGGGGACGAGTCTGGAAACGATCAGCAGGGCCAGCGCGCTTAGCAGCCAGTGGACCAGCAACATCAACATGCGGCGATCACCTCATAACCCGTATAACATGGCACGCAAGGCATTTAGGATGCAAGCGGAAACTCCTGAACTCCTCCCGCGGGCCGGTTTAATGGTCGCCTTTATGGTTGTGGCAGCAACGCTGGGCGCGCAGGCCGCGAATCCCACAGTTCCCGACATTCGCCAGCTCATGGCGCAGGTCGTGGCCCATCAGAAGCAACTCGAGAAAGTCCGGGAGAATTACACTTTCAATTCCCTCCAAACCGTTCAGGACATCGGCTCCGACGGGCAGGTGAAAAAGACCGAAGCCGAGGAGCACGAGGACTTCTTCGTCAACAGCCACCTGATTGAGCGGACGGTGAAGAAGGACGGTCGGTCGCTGAGCGCTCACGACGACCAGAAGGAGACAGATCGGGTTACCAAACTGGTGGAGAAAGCGCAAAAGACGCCGCCCGGAGAGCCGCTCGATCATCCGACAACCACCGTGAGCCGGTTGCTGGAGATTATGGATGTCCGCAACCCCCGAAGGGCCGAGTATCGCGGTCGGCCAACGATCGTGTTTGATTTTGCCGGGCGCAAGGATGCAAAAACGCACGGAATGGTCGAGGATGCGTCCAAGAAGCTTGAGGGTACGGTGTGGATCGATGAGTCCGACCGGCAGGTGGCCCACATGGAAGTCAGCTTTGTCGACAACTTCCATGTGGCGGGGGGTCTGTTCGCGAGCGTTGAAAAGGGTTCCAGGTTTCAGTTCGACCAGGGTCCGCTTGAGGGAGGGCTCTGGCTGCCAACTGGTGGCGAGGGAAACATGCAGGCTCGGCTCCTGATGTTCAAGAATATTCGCCAGCATGTGACGGAGCGGGACTACGGCTTTAAGCAATTCCGGGTTGAGACAGAGCAGTCGAAGAGCGCCCGGGCACTGGTTCCGGGCAAGCCCTGAAAGCGGACTTCGCGCCGGCTGTAGAGTGAATGTATGTTCGTGCGGCTGCTTGCCATCCAGTGGATAGACTCAGAAGGGACCCGGCACTCCTGCCCAATCAAGTGGATCGACAACTTTGCGATGCGGAATTTTACCAACGATGCGGTCTTTGACGACACGCTGCCGGTGGGCGACGGGCTGCTTGAAGCGGGGCATCGAGTCCCACTGGAGAGGCTCCAATCGGCCATGGAAGACTGGTTCCGGCGAAAGGGGTATATCAAAGCTGGGGAGCGGGTGGAAGTAGCTGAGGTCAGCGTGGCCGGACATTAGAGTGTGGCCAGCCTTCGGCGCGCTGCTTTGGATTCCCTGGCAGATTTCGTGGTACCCCATCGTCCGCATAATGCAGCGAACGATAGGATACCGGCAGTTCGGTCAAATCCGGTTGACGCTCAGGATCCTACTTAGCTTTCGCGAGAGCTTTCGCGCCGTCCAGGTGTTTCTCGAGGGTCGGCAGGGTCTGCTGCGCATAGGACTTGATCGCGCCATTCTGGGCGTCGGACGCTTCCTTCTTATAAAGAGCGATTGCCTTGGTATGGCCCGCGACCATTTCGGCGGCGTAGCGGTGGTCGAAAGCTGCACCCTTTAGCTGGTGGAACGGGGCAAGTGCCTTATTGTGAGCGGCATCTATGGCCGTCGGCTCGGTGAGCCCGGCCTGGGAGGCGACGGTGGACAACTGCTGATAGTCGGCCGTATGGTCGGTGGTCAGCATTTGACCGTAGTCTTTTACCTGCTGCGAGGAGGCCGCGCTCTGGGCAAGTTGTCCGAGGTTGGCTTCGACCATGTCAGTCTGGGCGGCGAAGTCCAGGAACTGTTGATCGGTCATTCCGGCGTGTCCGGCAGCGGGTTTGGACTTCGCAAGGGCCGATAGCGCGAAGAGAGAAATACAGCAAAGGGCTGAGCAGAAGCGTTTCATCACAAATCACCTCCAGGGTCAACGTGCTGAGACGATTGGATGCGAACGTCCGCAAGTTGGGCGGGACGCTGTGTGGATTTGTTTTGAGAGAGGCGACCATGCGCCGCCGGTCTCGAAATGCGCTTCGCGGACGGTGGGAAGGCGGAGCCTCGAATCGCGCCATTTTGATGGGATGAATGATTTCATGGCTGAATGCCTGCTTTTTTTGCTTCAACATGATGCCCGAAATGGGAATCTGCGCTGGATTTTGTCCGGCCTCTAAGTACCAGAATGGGAAAGAGTTAGCAAAATATCGCCCGGATTTCCACTGCATCGGCCGGAAAAATGCCCATGGCGACTTCGATAATGGCGTCGGAAACAGTATCGAGTTGGTAAAATAATCGAATGGTTACAGGACGAAAATCACGCAACTTGAAACAGGAATCGTCAGCAGTCTCGTGGATGCTGATGGGTGCTTCTTCGGTTGCGCTGGCCGCTGTGGCGATGTTGCTGTCCACGCGGACCGTGCAGGCGGATATGCGTCTTACCAGACCGGCTCTAACGGCGGCAACTGCCCCTTTGGTTGCGAGCCCCGGGCCGGCTCAACAGGGTGCGAAACCGGCCACCCATATCGTTCACTGGAAGGACCGGATCCACGGCATCGCGTCGTGGTACGGCAATGTCTTCAACGGGCGCAAGACGGCCAGCGGAGAGAGGTTCGACAAGAACGCGCTGACAGCTTGCCATCCTTCACTTCCCTTCGGATCGCTGGTGCGGGTGGTGAACCGGAAAAACAGGCGGTCGGTAGTGGTTCGGATTACCGACCGGGGCGATCTCGTCGATCAAGGCCGGGTGATCGATTTGTCCTGGGCGGCGGCGGAGAGGCTTGGAATCACCGAAACCGGACTGGCGCAGGTCGATCTCCAGGTTCTGTCGCTGGGGCGGCGGAGAGATAACAACTGACCCACCGTTCCGCTTGAGATGAAGGCCGGCCTGAGGGCCGGCCTTTGATTTTGGTCCGTACTTCTTGAATGCCGCCTCGAGTGAGGGACGCAGCCGGACGAGAAGTACAGTGAAGCGTGAAGCCCGCTTTTGTGGACTCCCACCGATCAACCACCACCCGAGCGACGAAGGCCTGTCGCTGGGGACCTCGGGGACCCTCGATGGATGGGGCTCAGTTTCATCTCTCACATCTCATTTCCCACATCTTTATCTCCCAAATCGTCATCCCCCACCGTTTCAACCTGGGCTTCGGCGGTGGGAGACTGAAAGCAAGCGGCCTCAATTTCGCCGTTTAAGGCCTTGTTTTGCGTCGAAAATCGACACGAAGGGGCCAAAAATGAAGCAAAAAGATGGGTTCTGATTACCGTATGGTAAACTGGCCGCCTAGCTTAATCATTTGATTCAATGCGACTTACAAAAGATTGTACTGACGTACAGGCCCAGTATGGGGGGAGGGGGGGGTGGGGGGTCGGCGGATTTTGCGGGCAGGCGGAGTTGAACAGGAGGTTCGCATGCTCCCAGTCTGCGCCTTTCGCCGGTAATCTTACGCAATGGCGATCAGGCCGGGTAATTGCGGCGAACCGCCGAATCGTTCATTGCAAAACGGAGAACTCCCGCCTCTGAAGGTTGGGAGTGGAAGTTTGACATTTCTGGAGCATGCTTCGTTCTGTTCAATTCGTTCTTTCGGCTGAAACCTCCGAGAGGCGCGCGACGGAAGCGCCGTCCCTACGGGACTTAGGAGAAATGGGAGGTTTCGCCCACCCCACGCTGAAGCGCGGGGCTAACCCGACGTTGCGCCTGCGGCTCGGGCTTCGAGGATCTCGCGGCCTGAGCGCTTCGGTAATGGGGACCCTTTGAGGGGCCGTCAACCATAGAGCCTTCAGCCCTTGCGGAGGATACGTTACTGGAGTCGCCTGCGCTCTGTGTTTTCACGCACGATCTTCACTCGCCTTCGGGGCGAGCGTAGGGCTTCTGGAGGTAAAGGCGGGCTTCGTTGACGGCGCCCTGGGTGTTGTCGTTGGTCTGGACGGCGAGGCGGTATTCATTGACGGCACGGTCGCGCTGGCCGGTAAGGTCGAAGATCTTACCGATGGCGATGTGGCTCCAGACCTCGGTCCAGGGGGGCATGTCGTCTCCGCGGAGCGCGTCGCGGAAGGAGTTGACGCTGGCCTGGTAGTTGCGCTGGGTGAAGAGGACTTCGCCGATGCGGTAGCTGGCGAGGGAGCTCTGTGGGTTGGCGGTAAGGGCTTTCTGGTATTCGGCGAGGGCTCCGACGAGGTCGCCCTGGGCGACGAGTTGCTGGCCCTTGAGGATGGCGATGCGGACCTGGAGGTCGGGAGTGGATTTGAGTACCCAGTCCTGGGGATCGATGCTGATGCGGCGGGGGCGGCCGAAGGTGTCGACAACATACTGGGTGTCGGTTCCCACCACATCGATCTTCTGTGTCTCGGTTTTGCCGTCGGTCTCAATGCGCAACTCGACGGGCATGCGGAACAGGTCGAGGTCCTGGTTGATTTCGCCGATGGTGCGGAAGCCCTTGTTGTTGCCCAGCCGGTAGACGGCGTACTTGTCAGTGAATCTGGGGGCCCCGGTACCGTCGATCCATTGGGCGAAGAACGGAGTCAGTTGCTGCTGGCTTTGCGCTTCGGCGACTTTCTCAAAATCGGAAGCGCGCATGGTCTGGCCTGAGTACTGGCTCAGGGCGCCTTTAAGGGTGGCGAAGAAGGCTTTGTCGCCAATCTCCCAGCGGAGCATGTGGAAGATCATGGCGCCCTTTTCGAGAGTCATGGACTGGAACTCGGGCGAGAACGGGCTGAGGCGGCCGACGCTCGAGAGGGGGATGGTGTCGTAGGCGAGGGCTCCGGCGGCGACGTCGTCCAGAGCGGCGCGCATGGCGCTGCGGCCAGTGTCGTCTTCCATGTACATCAGCTCGCCGTAGCGGGACATGCCGTTGATGATCCAGGCGTCGCTGAGAGTGCGGGGGCTGACTTCGCATCCCCACCACTGGTGGGCGATGGTGTTGGCGAGAAGGCGGACGCCGGACTTGTCGCCGACGCGGGAGCCGAGAATGGCCGCCAACTCGGGCGCCCAGGCAGCGGGCAGGGTGTCGTCAGGGATTTCGACGACGTTGAGGCGAGGGCTGTCGAGCCCGCCGAAGCTGTCGGTGAAGAAGTCGTATTCTTTGTTGGCGGTTTGGGCGAGCTGGTTGGCGGACTGCTGGTGAGCGAGGGTGAGATAGACCTTGACGTTGCCGGCGCCGACGGAGACGGGATCGGTGTAGCGGCCGGCGATGACGGTGCCGGCGAGACTGGGCGTCTTCCAGTTGAAGTCGTACTGGTCGCCGGGCTTGCCGCTGGCGAGGGTGACGGGGTGCGGGACGCCGGTGCTGCCGCTGGAGAAGACCCTCATGCCCTGGGGAACGCGGATGTGCATTTCGGCGGTGAAGCGATCGGTGAGATAGCCGGTGGATGGGAACCAGCGGGCCGCGTAGAGAAGGTAGCTGATGGGCTCCTGGATGGCGGCTAGTTTCAGGCCTTCGACGGGACCGTCTTCGTTGCCGGTGATGATGCCGTCGTAGACGAAGGTCCACTTGATGGTTTGGCCGGCGGGGAGGGCCGCCGCGGGGGTGATGCGGATGGAGCCATCGGCGGTGCGCTCGCCATCGAGGAGCTTGCCGCTCTCGTCGGTGATTTTGGTGACTTTGAGGGCGGGGTGAAAGCCGAAGTTGACGATTTCGAGATTGGGCGGCGCGGTGAAGCTGACAACCGCGGTGGCCGCGAGGCGGTGCGCGGCCGGGTCAAGTTCGGCGTTGATCACGTAGCCCGTGATGTTGAGCGCGGGACGCTCGCGCTGGGCGAGGGCCGGGAGGGCCAGGCCGAGGGTGAAAAGGCCAATTGCGGCCATCGCACAAGACCGGGCATGCGGAACCCGCAAGCCGCGCGCGATCCGACCGTTGCTCTTGTTTCCAGTTTCGATCTTGCTCATTGCAGTCATCATCGCATTACCGCCATCCGTTCGGCAGGTGATTTTTCCGGGCCTCGGACAAGGCCTATGGTGAGTTTCGTTTTGGCGCGCGCTATTCAGCTTTGCTCGTTCTTACCACGCCGGCCTTCGAGTTCCTCCATCGTGATTGCGGCGACCCGTTCGATGGCGGACTGGCTGCCGATCCCGGAGGGCTTGACGAGCGCCTCCCGAATCGTCTCGAGTTCCTTCATCATGGACTGACGAATGGTCCCATCCGGTAGCAGCGGTTCGAAGTGTTGGACGATATTTGCGGCCGTGAAGTCGTGTTGAATGAGTTCAGGAACCACTCTCTTGCCGGCGATGAGGTTGGCCATGGCGACGTGGGGCACCTTGACTACGCGCTTTGCGATGGCGTAGGTGAGGGGCGAGACGCGGTAGACGACTACAAAAGGATTGCCGATGAGCGCTGCCTCCACTGTCGCTGTCCCACTGGCTACCACGGATGCGCGAGCGTGGAAAAGCGCTGCCCGGGCGTCGGTTACGAGTTTTACGGGGAGGCCGGCAGCAAGGTTCTGAACAAGCCGGGCGACTGCTGCGCGCTGTCTGGAATCGAGAGTGGGGGCGAGCGGCAGGACGAATTGAAGATCCCGGTGGGACTGGGCAAGGATGCCGGCGGCCTTGAGGATTACAGGCAGGTGATCGCTGATCTCATTGGGCCGGCTGCCGGGAAGCAGGCCGATCCAGATCTTGGAGGGGTCTAGGCCGTTCTCCGCGGCGAACTTGTCGCGGATGATGGTGGGGATAGGGAGCTCGGCAAGGGGATGGCCTACGAACTCGGCGTGGACGCCCTGGTTGCGGTAGAACGGCTCTTCGAAGGGGAAGATGACCAGCATGCGATCGACGAATTGCCGGACGAGGCGGATGCGGTGCTTCTTCCAGGCCCAGAGTTGGGGGCTGACGAAGAATATGACCGGAACACTCATCTCGTGGAGCTGCCGGGCGAGGCGGAAGTGGATTTCGGGGAAGTCGATGAGGACGGCGACGGCGGGGCGGCGACTGCGGATGGCGCGCTTGAGCTTTTGAAATTCACGGTAGATGCGGGGGAGATGGAGGACCACTTCAGTGAGGCCCATGACGGCCACGTCTTCCGCACGGACGATGCGCTCGAGGCCGGCAGCGGCCATGCGTTCGCCGCCCATGCCGAAGAAGCCGGCGGTCTGACCGCGCTGGGCGAGCTGGCGTTTGAGGGCGTCGATGAGGAGCGCGCCGTAGTGTTCGCCGCTTGCTTCGCCTGCCGAGATGAAGAAGGAGGGGGGCATGGAAATGATTGGGCTGCTTTGAATTTCGCCGAGGACCATCATATCGGTTTGGCGGTTGGGGAGGGCAATCGGAGCAGGCGCGTCTTATATCGGCCTGGCGCCAAGGCTCTGGTATGCTGACCGCATGAATGGCTCGGGTTTGGCGATGGTGGCGCTCGGCGCGGTGACGCTGTTTGCGGCACACCAGGACGGTCCGTCGGTCGATGCGCCGGCTGGAGCGCGGCCGATTCTCGAGGTGAAGGGCGAGGGGGTTCAGATTTATGCCTGCACGCAGACTGCGCAGGGCTTGAAATGGGTGTTCAAGGCGCCTGAAGCAAAACTGCTCGATGCGCAGGGTAAGGTTGCCGGAAGTCACTTTGCCGGGCCGTCCTGGAAGCTTTTGAATGGCGGAGGCGTTGAGGGCGAGCTGATGGCCAGCCGGCCGTCGCCGGATGAGGGCTCAGTGGCGTGGCTGCTGCTGCGGGCCAAAGGCGGAACCGCCGTGGGCAGCTTGTCGAGCGTGGCCTTCATTCGCCGCAGCAAAACGCGTGGCGGCGCTGCTGTGAGCGCCGGGTGCGAGGGCGATGCCGACCTGGGAAAGCTGGAGCGAGTGCCCTATGAGGCAACCTACACCTTCTACTCGGCGCAGTGACACTCTACCCCACTTCGCCGCAGTTTAGTGGCTGAGCTTCAATTAATTGGCAGATTCTTTGACGCGGTCAACAGGCATAACAAAAGAACGGAAAGGCGGGGGTTTGCGCCGAATCCAGCCACGCCCTGGGTGAATCTCCACAGCAATGGTCAATTCAATATGAGTTTGAAAATCCACGCCTTGCGCCAGGAGCAGTGGCTTGCCCGGCCGATCGACGAGGTGTTCTCATTCTTTTCGGATGCGCGCAACCTGGAGGCGATTACGCCGCCGTGGCTGGGGTTCAAGATTCTGTCGATGAGCTCCGATTCAATTGCGAAAGGCACGGAAATTCGATACCAGATACGCCTGCATGGGATTCCAATTCAATGGCGAACCGAAATTCTCAGGTGGGATCCTCCGTATTGTTTTGTTGACGTACAGAGGTCGGGTCCTTACAAGCTGTGGCACCATACGCATCGATTTGAGGCCCGCGGCGACTGGACCAGGATGACCGATGTGGTGCGCTACACGCTGCCATTCGGCTGGTTGGGACAAATGGTGCATCGGCTGAAGGTGGGCGCGGATGTGCGGAGAATTTTTGACTACAGGCGCATGCGAATCGAAGGGTATTTTGGAGCCGCCCGCGGCGGGCCCACCTGCGGTGGGGCTGGCGCTTCGTAACCACCTGCGGTGGGGCCGGGCCATGCACGACTTTCGGTTCTGAATCTCAGGAGTTCACTGTATCTGCGGAAACGCCGCAGTTTGTTCGGCGCCGCGCGCGGACTGCTGCGGACAGTGCCTCCAGCAATTCACTTGTTTCCTGCCAGTCGATGCAGGGGTCGGTGATGCTTTGGCCGTAGATGAGGGGCTGGCCGGCCGCGAGTTTTTGGGCGCCCGCTACCAGGTTGCTTTCGATCATGACGCCCATGATGCGTAAGTCTCCGGCGCGGCTGGCGGTTCCGGCGATTTGCGCGGCGACGTCGCGGCAGACTTCCGCCTGGCGGCGGTAATCTTTGCTGCTGTTGGCGTGGCTGAAGTCGATCATGATGCGGGGTGCGACGCCGGCCTTCTCCATCTTGTCCGCGGTATCGGCTACGCATTCGGCGGTGTAGTTCACTGTTTTGCGGCCGCCGCGAAGGATGATGTGGCAGTCGGGATTGCCGGTGGTGACGAAGATGGCCGATTGGCCGTGCTTGGTGTGGCCGAGGAAGGTGTGCGAGTAGGCTGCCGAGAGGATGGCGTCGATGGCTACCTGGACATCGCCGGAGGTTGCGTTCTTGAAGCCGACCGGGCAGGAGACGCCGGAGACCAGTTGGCGGTGAACCTGGCTCTCGGTGGTGCGGGCGCCGATGGCTCCCCAGGAGACCAGGCCGGCGATGTACTGGGGCGAGATCATGTCGAGGAATTCGGTTCCGGTGGGGACGCCCAACTCGGCCAGGTCGAGGAGCAGGTGGCGTGCGAGGCGCAGGCCGTCGTTGATCTTGTAGGACTGGTCGAGGTAGGGATCGTTGATGAGGCCCTTCCAGCCGATGGTGGTGCGGGGCTTCTCAAAATAGACGCGCATGACGATGCGCAGATCGGCGGAGAACTCGTCGATGGCGCCCTTGAGCAGGCGGGCGTATTCGCGGGCCGCCCTTGGATCGTGGATCGAGCAGGGGCCGGCGAGCACCAGGAGGCGGTCGTCGCGTTGGGCGAGGATGTCCGAAATCTGCCGGCGGGCGTCGAAGATGGTGGTCGAGGCGGCCTCGGTGACGGGAAGATCCTCTTCCAGAAAAACTGGTGGAAGGACGACCTTGGTCCACTTGATGCGAATGTCTTCTGTCGGATGGAACATGAACTCTTTCCTGGGGCGTCGCGGCACGGCTCGTGACCGCGGTACGTCGCGGGCTCCTGGAGCGTTCAGCTGATTTGCGCCTACATCAATTTATCAGCCCTGCGCGCAGAGGCCGCAACCAACCGGGATGAGCACGGGGCGAAGAGAAGATTAGGTTTTTCAGCGAACCTCGACGGCGGCAACGATGGCTCCGGCTACAAGGACGCCGATGACGGCCAGCCGGATGGGATGGTCGGCGATTACGGCCGGCGCCGAGCCCTGGCCGATGTATTCCTTACCCTTGCTGACCCGGGCGACGTCGCTGTACGGATGAATCTCAGGCGCGTTGTTTTCGCCGTTCGTCACGGTAAAGGACGAATCGGTCAATGGACCGAGGGCTCCGCTGCGCGCGGTATCGTCGCGAAGGACGATGTGGATATAGCTGCCGGGTCTGTATTTCGCGAGCTTCCTATGGATTTTTCGCGCGTGCTTGTCCAGATTGGGTGTGGTTTGCGCAAGGCAAGCCGGGACGGTTCCGATCAGTGTCCATGCCAGGGCCAGGCGGGCGATCGATCTGGCTGAGAAAGAGAGTTTCATGGGGCCCTCCATCGAAACGAACTACTCGCTTTTTAACTTTTGGGACCGGTCCTCGGGTTGGTACTGGCACTCGAGTCTGGTCGGACGGCAACGTTCAACCATACCATTTGATGCAAGTCTGAGCGGAATTCAAATCGGTCGAGGTTCACAAGGATGTGATTGCCTGGGCATGAAGGAAGCGGATGCAGCGCCAAGGGAGCGCCGCTGCGTGAGAATCACGGCGGCGTATCATGGGCTTCAAACGAAATCCCAGGCGTCGGGTCGGGGTGAATGCATGAGAAAGCTCTCCAGGAACCGGGGCTGACAGCCCGGACGAGCACGGGTATTACGATGAGCGGTAGCGGCAGGTGGTGGTCCAATTTGGATACTCGCCGGGTCAATACATCCCAACCATTGCCGTCAATGATGCGGGCGGCGCTGGGGACTCGCAGTCGTCAAGTCTTGACAGGTTGGTCCGTTACTTTGGCAACAATCGACCCACAGTCGCCGGTCGGATGCTTTCGCCCCGCCAACGCGCTGTTATCCAGAGAAGCGGAGCTACGATAGATCTGCGGTTGCTCCTTACTGATCCATTCGGTCGAAAGTGCGTCGATAATCATCTGGCTCGTAGTCGCACCATTATCGACTCAAATCCGTCCAGGCCGGGTTCATCGACTCGATGAGCGATATTTTCTTTGTCCGATTCCGCCCCTTCGGTTCTTTCTCGCGGCCGATCGCCTTCGCGATGTCCTGGTGTGCTTCGAACCAAACCAGCCCATCGCAGTTGTACTTCGCGGTGACGCCTTCGCGCTCTTTCCATTTGCGCTGAAACACACGTTTGAGAAGGTCTCCCGTGACGCCGATGTAGAGCGTATGGCTGCGACTCGCCATGATGTAGGTGAAATAGCTGCCCTCGTGCATTGAAGGCATCGTATCCGCTCGGAGGTGAGATTGGCTGTGACGGGGGAGAACAACCGCAGATCCTTCCGCTACGCGTCAGGATGACAGATCTTTGGGGGCTCGATTCAGGATGTCGAGGCGCGTGAATGGTGTGAAGCGGGAGTATCACGGCCGTTGCGGAAATTTCGGCCGCGGAAGGGCGCGCCTGAAGCCACGCCGTTTCAAAGCCCGCATAGATTCCATCCCTCGTTTCAGCGCTTGACCAAAGCGTTGCCCCACGCGAAACAGCCCAAAAACCAGTTCATGCTACACTGGAGGTGCGCTCAGTGATTTGGAAGTGAGCGGCGAATTTCCCTTTATCGGCAAGTTTGCCTGGCACAGATTTTCTCCCGAAGCCCCTCGAGCGTATCCACGTGGGCCTCTTTGACGGAGGCTGAATGCACGCCCTTGAATGGAGCGGCATGGTGAAGGCCGCAGTTGCGGCGTCGTGGAGCCGGTTGGCTTGAGGCCCTCTGGCGAAGACGTAGCGTGTGGCAGCTCCGGGTTGCGGACTCTCCGATTTGATGTGTCCCGCGGCCAGTCGTCTCGACCTTACGGTTCTCCCTTACGCATAATTTGATAGCGAGATCCGCGCGCGAGCACTTTTCGTGTGCGTGCCTCCAGGTCCGGTTCCGTTTGCAGGCCGCCCATCCGTTCGCGGCTCCCGGAACCCACAGGAAAAGACTCTTATTTTGACCACGCAGTTTTCTCAGTTCCAACTTTCGCCCGCCTTGATGGCGCGGCTCAATCACAACAATTTCGTAACTCCCACACCGGTGCAGGACGCCGCCATTCCTCCGGCTCTTGAAGGCCGCGACGTGCTGGCCACGGCGCAGACGGGCACCGGCAAGACGCTCAGCTTCCTGATTCCGATTGTGGAGCTGCTGCAGCAGTCCTCAACGCGCGGTCCGGCGGCGCACGCGCTGGTTCTGCTTCCGACGCGTGAGCTGGCCATGCAGGTGGAAGCCGCGTTCAAGGCCATTCGCACCAGTTCGGCGCAGACCTCGGCGCTGGTGGTCGGTGGCATGCCGGAACGGCCGCAGCTCGACGCCATCCGCCACGGCGCGCACCTGATTGTGGCCACGCCCGGACGGCTTGAAGACTTCCTCAAGCGCAAACTGGTGCGGCTGGACCAGGTGAAGATACTGGTGCTCGATGAAGTGGACCGGATGCTCGATATGGGCTTCCAGCCGGCCATCGCGCGCATTGCGGCCATGTTGCCGGCCGTGAGGCAGACTCTGTGCTACTCGGCGACGCTCGAAGGCTCGGTGAAGGAAGTTGCGCGCAAATACCTTCGCAACCCGGCGCGCGTTGAGATCGGCTCGATATTGAAGCCGGCGGAAAATGTGGAGCTGCGCACCTTCGAGGTGGAACCGGACAAGAAGCAGGAACTGCTTGAACATCTGCTGGGCACCGAGACGGGCAGCTTCCTGGTTTTTGTTCGCACCAAGCACGGCGCGGACCGGGTGGCGCGGAGGCTTACGCGCAACGGGTATTCGGCAACCCAGATTCACGGCGACCGCTCGCAGCAACAGCGGAACTCGGCGCTGCTCAGCTTCTCCCAGGGCAAGCACCGGATCCTGGTGGCCACCGACGTGGCCGCGCGCGGCATCGATGTGGCCAACGTAGCGCATGTAATCAACTTCGACCTTCCCAAGGTTGCGGAGGATTTTGTGCATCGCGTGGGGCGGACTGGACGGGCCTCGGCTCACGGCGTGGCGTCGACCTTCGCCGGACCGGCGGAGCGCGGCGAATTGAGAAAGATCGAGCGGACGCTCTCGATTCAGATGAAGCGCTTCCGGGTCAGATCGGTAAAAACGGCGGCGTAAAAGCTGCGTGCCGAAGTCGCGCTTCTTCAAAACAGCGACCAAGAGGATGCTCTCCGCAGTCTGTGCGCGTCGGACTGGGAAATGCACGCAAGGGGCGGGCTGCCACGGCAGGCGGCCCTCCGGTGCGACTCGATTTCGACCGCGTAGTCAGGTGTGCCAGAAACTCGACCACGATCATCCTTCGGGCTTGGCACCCAGGGCGCGCAAGCTTCCGGTGTGCTATTCGGGCATGAGTCATCGTTTCATTGAAGGGAAGCTACGTTGAATCACCCCGGCTGTCGAGCGGAGTAAATTCACGCTGCCAAAATTTGCCTATTCCGGGTGTACAGCGGTGAGGCACCTGGGGCACCCGGCAATTGTGTGGAACTCACTCTTTGACCTTGCCGCCCTGGCCACTCGCTGGAGGTAACCGATCAGGCGGCGTGGGTTTCGCGATACAGCCGGGATCCAGGCGGCAACTACATGTTCACAGCATCGCGATTCCGCAAACGACGCCAGAGCATTACCGGCCAATCTTTGTCCATGCAAGGCCTCTCTATGAGGACATAGAGCACCAAGCCCACCGCAAAACTCGCCAAAATCGAGACAGCAAAAGCGATCGAGGCTCCTTCCCATTCGTTGATCCGTGGGGATGCGAGCACCTTGCGAAGCAGGACATCGGTCCCAGCGATGGCCAGGCCATGCGTCAGATAGATGCTGTAGCACATTCCGCCCACCAGGGAGATCCAGGTCAACCGGAAGAATCCGCGGAACAGCACGCCCTTAAATGCTCCCACATAGGCAACGAGAGTCACCAGGGGCAGCAGGATATGCATCTGATTGCCCTCGACGACGAAGATCCAACTCCATGCTAGGGCTGAAATAGCATCCCATGCCCAATGTTTCGGAATCCGATCCCAATCCACGAGAAATAAATCGCACAGAATAAACCCGCTGAAGAAATACTGCACATAGTTGAGGATGGAAAGCGTTAGCCTTGATTCCTGATCGAGAATCAGAAAATGTGTCTGCAAAACTCCCGCCGCGATGATAAACAAGAATCCGGCCAATCTCCGCAGCCACACCGGACGCAACGAGAAATAACTCCACGCGAAAAGAGGTGCCAGGCAGTAAAACTGGATCTCGATTTCCAGCGACCAAGTTGGAGGACTGATCGTGCTTCCCCTGCCAAAGACGAAGCCGTGCATGTAGAGCAAGGTGGCCACGCCGTGGAGAACGGTATCCCTCAAAGCCTTGTGCATGACCACGATGAGCAAAGGGAGCCTGAGCAGAATGACCAGCATGTACGGCGGCTCCAGGCGGGTAACTCTACGCAGATAATACTGACCGAGGCGAACAGCCTTTTTGCCCTTCAGCAAATGCGCGGCAAACGGCAAACCGAGAATAAAACCGCTGATCAGAAAAAACAGCTCCACACCCCGGCTTCCTTTGCCAATCAGTTGCCAGAAGGGATTGGATGCAACCTCTTCCTGGGAACGAATAGCAATCTGAATCGGAACGTGGTACAGAACCACAACAAGAATCGCGACAAATCGCAAACCATCAATCTCGGGGATATAACCGCCCGACGTGGTAATACGCCTCAACGAAGAAGGAGCCAGAAATCTGCTTTTGGGTGCCTCCGGTAGGGATTTCATCTGCGCGGACGCTGCCGGTGCTGATTCGGTCGGCACGGATGCAGTCGGTGTCCGCAAGTGCTCCCCCATGGTGGATTTCAACTACTATTCGCCAGGTGCACCCGATTCAATGATAGGCCGATTCTAAGAAGTCCTCATGGCCCGCAATTTGCGGATTGTCGCGGCGTCGGTAAATCTCACCCCAGGAATGATTCTCCGACGTTATCGATGAGGCTGTGCGACCCTCTCCTGTGTGTTCGCCAGGGCACGGCGAATCTCTGCGATCTCTTGCGAATCGAAGCGCGATCCAGCGATGGCCTGCACGTTCGCACGGATATGATCGGGACGCATCATCGCAGGAATCACGATATGGATTCCGCTGTCGCGCAGAACCACGTTTAATACGACGTCGGCAAACACGGTGTTCTCCAAGGAGCCCAGCTTCTCGCAGAGTACTCGATCGAGTGTCTGGCTCTCTACTAACTTGAGCAAAATGTCCCGGCATTGCCGCACCCGCGCCGGGCCGCCGAATGGATGGTTCGCCACCAACAGATAACCGCTTTCATTCCATTGCCCAAAAATCCCTGGCGCTGAGATATTGAATACATTGCAGGGAAATTGCATAGCCCGCAGAGGCTCCGTCTGCCGGGCAACTGCGAGTTCAACGACCTCTGGCTGAGCGGAAAGCCCGGCAATTCGTACCGTGCCCTTCTCGACCAGCCTTGCCATTGCTTCGAGCAAATCATACTGTTCCAAGACGCTTGCCGGAGCAGCGTGCAGAAAGAGCATATCTATGCAATCCGTGCCGAGCTTTCTAAGACTCTCTTCTATGCTTGTCTGCAAAGTTGCAATCGTGAACTGATTTGAACTGAATTGGGTGGCTGCGCCCTTTTGCAGCATGGTCCGCGCCGACGGCGCTACAGAAAGAATCTGGCGCGCCACACTCTTTGCTATTCGCTTCCAACCCGATTGGCGCGCTGCCAGGATTCCAAATTTTGTGGCGATCACGGCCTGGTCGCGACGGCCCTTCAGAAACTCACCGAGCAGTGTCTCCGACTCTCCATATCCGTATGCGCGTGCCGTATCGAAGAACCGAATCCCTTCATCCCAAGCGATTCCAAGCGCACGCAAAGAATCAGTTCGGCCCGACCGGCCAAGGATTGCCGAACAGCCAAACCCGAGTTGCGGTGCTCGCATGCCTGCGTGGCCGAGTTCGATATTCTCCATCTTGTCCATCAGCGCTGTTTATGCGCGTCGCTTCGCGCCGGTTGAGCCGCAGACGATTGTCTTTCGTGCAGATGGTGGACGAGCCTGATTCCGAAGGCGACTGCCAGCAGAGTGGAGTTTGCTTGACCCGTGGTGGGAAAGACGCTAGATGAAGCGACGTGGAGGTTTTCGACGCCATGAACCTTCAGGCTTGAGTCGACAACTCCGTTCCGAGGATCGTCGGCCATACGCGTAGTGCCAACCTGATGGAAACCATCTGCCGCCTGCGCATCAACACGCCCTCGAAGCTCCTCTCGAGGATAGAAATACTGCAAACGTCCAATGCCATTGGACTGCAGCAAGTTGTCCAATAACTCATGTGAGTGGATAATGCTCTGCACGTCCTGTTCTGTGAAGCGCAGATCGATCTGTGCGCGCGGAATACCGAATGAGTCCGTCTCGCTTGACAAAGTGATGCGGCTATCTCTGTTTGGTATCTGCTCGCCATGGTAGTGTAAGGCATACTTACCGCTCTTGTTGTGAACCAGAAATCCAGGCTTCCTGGGTTTCTTGATGAAACGGTCGCGCAGAATTCTGTAGACGTCCATCGCTCCGCGCGGCGCGCCGAATATGGCGTTGCGCAGATGCGCTGCCAGCTTGTATGGCCTCGGGCCGGTATGCGCGAGACGAATCGCCTCGGATAAGATGCGGCGGCCGGTTGGTGGGAATGCGAGCGCCAGGAATACCGAGGACAACACACCGCTCCCGTGACCGGGATCATAGAATGATGGGTTATCTGGCCAAAATGCAACATTGAGCACCTTATGTTTGATCTGCGCGTCGGCTGTGAGCATGAAACGGCGACGATAGTAGGTCCCGCAATCATCCAGTTTAAAATCCAAGTCGCTCACCGAAGCTGGATCGTTCAAGTGGATGCTGGCGATTTTTCCGGAGATGTGTCCCATGTAATAGCGGCCCAGAGGACCATCCGCTCCGCCAAAGTGACCTGGCCAGCTTTGCTGTGTATGCAGGAGTAGCCGGGTGGTCTCGACGCCTCCCATGGCGAGCACGATCTGGCGTGGTCATATCTTGCAGTGCCCATGCGGTGTCTTCACTGACATGCTCTCCACGCATAGTCCATCGGAGCTGAGATTCAGCGCAATAACAGTAGTATTCAAGCTCAGATGAATGCGCATTGACTTGATCAGACGATCGCGGTGCTCAAGAATCACTTTCGCCTTGCGGGCCCAGCGCTCGACAAAATCCATCGTCAGCCCGCCGTTCAGTTCCTTCTTGTAAGGGATGGAAAAGACATCGCTGCCGCAGAGCAGGTATTCGCTAGCTTGTCTGTACCATGGACGAGCCTCATCGTGGCCCATGGGCCAATGAGCGTCGGCGACAAAGTCACGGGGCATCCAATCGATATCGTCGTACGCTACGCATCGGCCGCCCCATGTCCATGACGTCCCCCCTAAAACGCGGCAGACAGTAATCTCCATGGGAGCATGACGGCGGGAATCAACGATGTGTGCCCGGGAGGCCTCGGTCGTGGTCGGGTCAATTTCACTTCCACCCGCCTCCAATACCAGAACCTCGTCGCCTAAGCGATCAAACTCCAGTGCGAGGGCCATGCCCACAGGTCCGGTGCCAACGATGCAGACGCCCCAGTCCTGCTCTTCGGAGATACTCCCCACTATCATCTTAACCTGCCCTCAAGAGACACTTAAAAATGTACCTTATCAGATATCTGGATGGCGCTGGAGCACCGATGAAGCGCGACCTGATCGGACTCTACCGCTTGTGCACCTTCGGGACGGAGGGCGGCGGGTGGTCTGGCTGCCTGGGGGTCGAATTCTCCCTTTGAAGGAGGGTGCTTCGGGCGCTTCGCCTTTGGGCACCCGGCACCGCGCATGCGCATCGCCAGGTATAGACCGGCCAGATATCTGACTGTAGGACTGGCGGACCTGATCTCTGTCCCCTGACCACTTTTCCCTGCCCCGGATCACCCCACCCGCGAGCACTCCTCCACTGGAATCGCCACCTGCTCCACAATCTCCAGACCAAACCCTTCCAGCGCTGGAATGTGCATGGGAGTATTCGAAAGCAGCCGGATCCTCTGAATTCCCAGGTCCGACAGAATCTGCCCGCCCAACCCGATTGCCCTCAGAATCCGCCCGCTCCGCGCCTGCGATCCCTCCCGCGACCTCAGTTCCCGGTGCAGGATCAGGTGGCCGCCGCTTGAGCCCACTTCGTCGACGGGCGCAGCGGTCCCGCCGGGCCCGAATGCCTCCGCCGGGGAACGATCGATCTCAAAGCCCCGCGAGGTGTTATGCAGGTAGAGAACCACCCCGCACCCCTCCCTGGCGATCATCCGCATGGACTGGTCCAGAATCTCGTGGCACCGGCAGTCGGCACCGAATACATCCCCCGCCGTGCAGCGCGTATGCACCCGTACCAGCACCGGGTGCGCGCATGGCGTTCGCGACTCGCCCTGACCGTCCGGGCTCAAAATCTCCGGGTTCAGCACACCGGGGCTTGGCCCGCCCGCAACCTGCTCTCCGGCCAACCCGCCGGCCGCCGGCCCGGCATGAAACGCCGGGCAATCCGCGCACAGGTCGCCGCGCACCAGCGCGATGTGGCTCTCGCCGCCGTTCACCTGGCTCTCGTAGGCGATCATGCGGAACTCGCCATGGCGCGTCTGGATGCGGCTCTCGCCCGCCCGCACAATGTACCGCTCGTGCCGCAGCCGGTAACGGATCAGCTCGGCCACGGTCAAAATCGTCAATCCATGCCCGCGGCAGAACGGGATCAGGTCCGGAATCCGCGCCATCTCTCCGTCGTCGCGCATGATCTCGCAGATCACGCCCGAGGGATTGAGTCCCGCCAGCCGTGCCAGGTCCACCGATGCCTCGGTCTGCCCAGCCCGCACCAGCACGCCGCCTCTCCGCGCCCGCAGCGGAAACACGTGCCCCGGCCGCGCCAGGTCGGTAAATGTCGCCTTGGGGTCGATCGCGGTACGAATGGTGTGCGACCTGTCCGCCGCCGAAATTCCAGTCGTCACGCCCTCGCGCGCTTCGATCGTCTCGGTGAACGCTGTTCCGAATCGCGAAGAGTTCTGCTGTGTCATCGGAAACAGCCGCAGATAATCGGCCCGTTCCTCGGTCAGCGTCAGGCAGATCAGCCCGCGCCCGTACCGCGCCATGAAATTGATCGCTTCCGGCGTCACGTGTTCGGCGGCCAGCGTCAGGTCGCCTTCGTTTTCCCGATCCTCGTCGTCCACCACAACTACCATGCGTCCGGCGCGGATCTCGTCCAGTGCGCCTGGGACGTCGGTGAAGGGTGCTTCGCGGGTGCGCGATTGGGTCATAGGGCTCAGGTTATTGTCGCCCACGCGGGGCCGCCGCGGCAAAGGGATGGCCCGGCCCGGATGGACGTCGGTAATTCGTCTGAAGCGCAAAAACGCCGCCCGAAGGCGGCGTTTTTGTGCAGCTGGCTAAAATGCTACAACGTCGATTCAATCTCAAATCCCCACGCCTCGAGAAGGGCTTCAGGGATATATTTGGAATTCTTGTTCCTGCGGGCCCACTCGCGTAGACGGGTTGACCGGATATACTGATCCGGCGGCAGTTTGAATTCCTTCACGATCTGCTCAAAAGAGGTGACCGTGGGCACAACCGGGCCGATGGGCTCAGGCTTGCCCCAATTCGGATTTCCGCGACGCTTTGCCATTGATTGGGTGTCCTTGAAAGAAAGGTGGATTTTTTGATCCTCGGACTGCAGCCTTTTGGGGCAGGCGTGAATCGTCCCGGATCGAAGCTATTTCCCATTTTAGGGATATTTTGTTCAAAAATCAATAGTAAAATGCTTTCTGCGCGCACAATTGCGCGCTTCGAATTTCTCTTTAGACCTACTTATTTTTATGATTATGAATAACTTGCCATGAGTCCGCGCCCCCTTGTCCGCCCTCCTCGATTCGTGCCCTGTGGATAAGATTGCGATATCCTGAAATTAATCAGCGCCGATTTACTCTTCTATCAACACCCCTGCACTTCATTGGCACCATGGCATAGCCCGTGCTACCGCTTAGCCGGTTTCAGTCTGCCTGCTATCGTTTGCCGCACCACGCGTCGAACACCCCTGCCCTGATCGCCTCCGCCAGCTCTTCGATCTCCCCGGCCAATGATCGGTCCTCATCCAGCGGTGGAACCACTCGCCGGACGGCCTCATACGCCCGTTCGACCTCCAGGCCCGGCTTCAGCGGCCGGCGGCACTCCAGCCCCTGCGCCGCGCACATCAGTTCAATCGCCACAATGCGCTCCGTGTTCTCCACGATGGTGCGCAGCTTCAGCGCCCCGGTCATACCCATCGAGACATGATCCTCTTTCCCGCCGCTGGTTGGAATGCTCCCCGTCGATGCCGGATGCGATAATACTTGGCACTCGTTGATCAGCGCTGCCGCGGCAATTTGCGCAATCATGAATCCCGACCCCAAGCCTGCCGCCGGCGACAGGAATGGCGGCAGCCCCTCGTTGATGTCCGGATTCAGCAGCCGGTCGATTCGCCGCTCCGTAATTCCTCCCAGATCGGTCAGGGCAATCGCCGCGTAATCAAACGCATATGCCACCGGCGCCCCATGGAAATTGCCGCCTTCGAGAACCGCTCCACGGTTTGGCGTTTTGGAGGAGGCTTCCGGAAAGATCAGGGGATTATCCGTCGCCGACTCCGATTCAATCTCCAGGATTCCCGCCACATGCTCCAGCACGTCCCGCACCGCGCCATGCACCTGCGGCATGCAGCGCAGGCAATAGGCGTCCTGCACCCGCGAGTCATGCTCGCGGTGCGACTCCCGAATCTCCGACCCGGCCAGCAACGCCTCCAGGTGCCGGGCGGCTGCCCCCTGTCCGGCGTGGGGCCGGGCGGCATGAATCCGCGGATCAAACGCCGTAGGGGTTCCCATCAGCGCCTCCAGCGACATGGCCCCGGCCACATCAGCCAGCCCAACCACCCGCCGCGCCCGCTCCACTGCCAGCGCTCCCACTGCCGTCATGGCCTGTGTTCCATTCAGCAGCGCCAGGCCTTCTTTGGCCGCCAGCACCACCGGGTCCAACCCGGCGCGGCGCAGCGCCTCGCCGCCTGCAAGCCGGTCTCCTTGGAAGAACGCCTCGCCCTCCCCGATCGCCACCAGCGCCAGATGCGCCAGCGGGGCGAGGTCTCCGCTGGCTCCCACCGATCCCTTCTCCGGGATCACCGGCGTCACTCCCGCATTCAACAGCCCCGCCAAAAACTCCACCAGCGCCGGCCTCACCCCGCTGAATCCCTTGGCCAGCACATTGGCCCTGAGCAGCACCATCGCCCGCGCCTCATCCACCGGCAACGGCCGCCCCAGCCCGCCTGCATGGCTTCTCACCAGGTTGATCTGCAGTTGCGCCAGGCTCTCGGAGGGAATATGCACATCGGCCAGCTTGCCAAAGCCGGTATTCACGCCATAAACCACGCGTCCCGCGGCCAGAATCTGCTCAATACACGCTCGGGCCGCCGCGATCCGCTCCAAGGCCTCGGCTGCAATCCCAACCCGCCGCCCGCCAACCGCTACGTTCTCAATTTCGGCCAGGCTCAACGCCCGCCCATCCAACACCAGATTTTCCATTCCGCCCATGCTAGCGTCCCGCCCATGGCAGGGTCCAGAACCGCCGTCACGAATCCTGAAGTCGCGGGCACCGCCTGACAAGTCAGTCCCTCAGTCCCCACTCAATCAGCTATAGTCTTAGCGACGACCAGCGCCGCTTCCCGTGCGCCGCCAAAAGGACTCCCCTCATGCCACTCACCAGAAGAGACTTCGCCAAACTCAGCGCTCTTAGCCTCGCTTCCCGCTTCGCCACAGCAATCAACGCGCAAACCCCGCAGCGAAAGACCGGCTACGCCGTCATCGGCCTTGGCCGCATCGCCGGCCACTTCCTGCCCGCCGCCGGGCTCACTGCCAACTCGCAGATTACCGGCCTGGTCAGCGGACATCGCGACAAAGCCGACAAGATCGCCGCCCAGTACAACGTCCCCGCCGCCTCCATCTACAACTACGAGAACTTCGACGAAATCGCCCACAACCCCGCCATCGAAGCCGTCTACGTCGCCCTGCCCAACTCCATGCACGCCGAGTACACCATCCGCGCCGCCAAGGCCGGCAAGCATGTCCTCTGCGAAAAGCCCATGAGCATTTCGGTCGCCGAAGCCGAAGCCATGATCGCCGCCTGCAAAGCAGCCAACGTCAAGCTCATGATCGCCTACCGCTGCCATTACGAACCCACCAACCTGCGCGCCGTCCAGCTCATCCGCGAAGGCAATCTCGGCCAGGTTCAGGCCATCGAGAGCGCTTTCGGCTTCAACATGGGCCGCGGCGAATGGCGCACCAGCAAGGCGCTGGCCGGCGGCGGCCCGGTCTACGATGTCGGCATCTACTCCCTCAACGCCTGCCGCTACCTCACCGGCGAAGAGCCCGACCACATCTCCGCCTACGCCTCCACCATCGACCACGACGGCCGCTTCAACGAGGTTGAAGAGAACGTCTCCTGGATCATGCGCTTTCCCTCCGGCATCGTGGCCAGTTGCGCCACCACCTATGGCGCCGGCATGCCTGGCTACTTCAAGGTCTACGGATCCAAAGGCTGGCTCCAGGTCGACCAGGCATTCGTCTACGAAGGCCTGCATCTCCGCGCCGAGTTCCAGGGCACCAAACTCGACGAGCCCAACCCCGCCCGCGACCCCTCGCATTTCGTCGCCGAGGCCGACCACTTCTCCCACTGCGTCCAGAACAATCTTGAGCCCCAAAGCCCCGGCGAAGAGGGCCTCCGCGACATGCGCTACATCGCCGAAATCTACAAGTCCGCCGGCGTTACAACATAACAAGCCTCGGGCAAAACTTGCAGGAAAAAATCCCCTTTTCCTCTCGAAAATGGCGATTTTATGCGGGAAGAATCAACCTCCCCAACGACCGCGGCCGATTCGCCCCAGGCCTTCGTCCGTGAGATTCCACGTACGAGTCCATTCCACGCGCGATGATAAAATTGCCCGAGCCAGTTTGAGCTTTTCAGGGAGACAGAATGCCTGACCCCACATGTGACATCGGCCTCATCGGTCTCGCCGTCATGGGACAGAATCTCGTCCTCAACATGAACGACCACGGCTTCAAAGTCGCCGTCTTCAATCGCACCGTCTCCAAGGTCGACGACTTCCTGGCCAACGAAGCCAAAGGCACCCAGGTCGTAGGCGGCCACTCCATCGAGGAGTTCATCGGACTGCTCAAGCGCCCCCGACGCGTCATGCTCATGGTCAAGGCGGGCGACACGGTCGACCAGATGATCGACCACATCCTGCCTCATCTCGAAGCCGGCGACATCGTCATCGACGGCGGAAACTCGCTCTTCACCGACTCCAACCGCCGCACCAAATCGCTGGCGGAAAAAGGCATCCTCTTCATCGGCACCGGCGTCTCCGGCGGCGAAGAGGGCGCGCGCAACGGCCCCTCCATCATGCCCGGCGGCAATCCCGAAGCCTGGCCCCACGTCAAGGAGATCTTCCAGTCCATCGCCGCCAAGGTTGAAGACGGAACCCCCTGCTGCGATTGGGTCGGCGAAGACGGCGCCGGCCACTACGTCAAGATGGTCCACAACGGCATCGAGTACGGCGACATGCAGCTCATCTGCGAAGCCTACGACCTGCTGCAGCGCGGCCTCGGCCTCACCCCCGATGAACTCCACGACGTCTTCACCGACTGGAACAAAGGCGAGCTCGACAGTTATCTCATCGAAATCTCCAGTCTCATCTTCGCCAAGAAGGACGAAGACGGCGCCCCGCTCCTCGATAAGATCCTCGACACCGCCGGTCAGAAAGGCACCGGCAAGTGGACCGTGATCAGCGCCCTCGACACCGGCCAGCCCGTCACCCTCATCGGCGAATCGGTCTTCGCCCGCTGCCTCTCCGCACTCAAGGACGAGCGCGTCGCCGCCTCAAAGATCCTCGAAGGCCCCGGCAAACAACCCAGCGTCGGCGACCGGTCGGCCTTTATTGAAGACGTGCGCCGCGCCCTCTACTGCTCCAAGATCATCTCCTATGCGCAGGGCTACATGCTCCTCGGCGCCGCCGCCAAAGAGAACCACTGGAACCTCAACATGGGCGGCATCGCCCTCATGTGGCGCGGCGGCTGCATCATCCGGAGTATCTTCCTCGGCAAGATCAAAGAAGCCTTCGACAAGATCCCCGGCCTCACCAACCTGCTGCTCGACAGCTTCTTCGCAGGCGCCCTGAACCAGTACCAAGCCTCGTGGCGCAAAGCGCTCGTGCATGCCATCGAACTCGGCGTGCCAACTCCCGCGTTCTCGACAGCTCTTGCCTTCTTCGACGGCTACCGCACCGGCCGCCTGCCGCAGAACCTGCTCCAGGCCCAGCGCGACTTCTTCGGCGCCCACACCTACGAGCGCGTCGACAAACCTCGCGGCCAGTTCTTCCACACCAACTGGACCGGTAAAGGCGGCCGCATCTCGTCGTCTACCTACAACGCGTAAAGGCAGCTTTCAGCTCATAGCTTTCAGCCATCAGCTATCAGCTTTCAGCTCGTAGCCGGGTGCCCCGGTCTCGATTTTGAGACCGGGGAAGCCTGCCCCTCCGAGGTGCTTATCCCCGGTTCTCAAGGTCGAGGGACCGGAGGCACCCACCCTCGAAGATGGAACTTACTTTTGAGACCCGGGACGGGGGCCACCCGCCCCTCGCAACCTTTAGATGGTCGCGATCGTTTTCCCAAAACTTCTACAGGGGTATAGACGTCGCCAGCATTCGAGGGAAATGATATAGGAAGCAATCAAACGCAGGAGCGTGTGAAATGCAGTACTCAGACTGCCGGAATTGCGAAACACCGAACTTGAGAATGCTTTCAATGATTGGTCTATTCGCCGGGTGCCCCACATCTCGATTCTGAGATGTGGGAGACGATCAACTTCAAACGCGCCGCTGGGTAACTCAAGCAAGAAAAGCTGAAAGCTGATAGCTGAGAGCTGACAGCTGAGCGCTACCGCAACTCCCCAACCGGCGCCGGATCCATATCCGCGTAATCCTGGTTCTCTCCGCCCATGCCCCAGCAAAAGCTATAGGCCCGCGTCCCCACCCCCGCATGAATCGACCACCCCGGCGAAATCGCAATTTCTTTATCCGCCATCAGCAGGTGCCGCGTTTCGGCCGGCGGTCCCATCAGGTGCACCACCCGCGCATCCGCAGCCACATTGAAGTACATATAAATCTCCGACCGCCTCATATGAGTATGCGGAGGCATCGTATTCCAGTTGCTTCCCGGCGCAAGATGAGTCACGCCCATCACCAGCTGGCAGCTCCGCGCGCCCTGAAGGTGAATGTACTTGCAGATGGTCCGCTTGTTGCAGGTCTCCACCGCACCCACCTCCGTCGGCACCGCATCTTCCTTCCGCACCAGCGTCACCGGAAACTCCGCATGAGCCGGATAACTCAACAGGTAAAAAACCGCCGGCTCGCTCCAATCCTTCGACTCAAAGCTGACTTCGGCATTCCCGCGCCCGATGTAAAGCACATCCAGATTGTTCAGTTCATAGCCGTCGCCGCCCACGCGAATCACGCCCGCCCCGCCAACATTCAGCGCGCCCAGCTCCCGCCGCTCTGTAAAATACTTCGCCCGCAGCTCCGGATAGGTCGGCAGCGCAATCGCCTCATCCACCGGCGCCGCAAACCCCACCACCGCCCGATCCAGATCGACATAATTCAGGTGAATCTTCCCTGGCTCCGAAAGCCCCTCGAGCAAGAACGTCTCCCGAAGCTCCGCCGTAGTCATCCGCGGATACCGCACCGGATCAGCCATCAAAACAGTCTTCATCGCTCAACCACCCATCTCCTGCGTCGCAATAAGCCCCGCACCGCATCGTTTCAATCTTACTGCGCTATGCATCGTTCGTTCCCAGCCATCGTCTGCGCGATCAGCGTCCGAGAACCGGTCTCATCCGTAGCCGCACTGAAAGGGCACGAGCTAATTGAAAGGGCACGACTTTAGTCGTGCCGTAAAGACCACAAGAGTCGCGTGGCTTTAGCCCCTGAGGGACGTTTTTCGCGGTGCACGGGAAATGATGAGACAGCCTCTAGTCCCTGGTCCCTTAGTCCCTCAGTCCCTGCCTTTCCCCACCTGCTCCAGAATCCACCGCACCAATTCCTTTCCCGCCGCATAGTTGTCATAAGATGCCGGCAGTCTCAATCCATTGGTGTACTCGTTATAAAGCCACGGATCGACAAACGCGAACACAGTTCCCTTCCCATACCTCGTCTCAGCCATAAAAACATCCGAGCCTTCCGTCAAAAGCGGCTTCGCCTCCCCGCTCACCGTAATGGTGCAAATGTCCTTCACATAAATCGTGTGAGGATGATGAAAGATCGGCCCAGTCCCATCGAGGGCAATCTTTCCCATCTCCCACTGCTCACCGATCACATGCTTGCGCAGCACGCTGTTGAAGTGAATGCCAAACTTTTCTGAAATCAGGTTGAAGTGGTCCAAGTCCGCAAACGACGTATCGTTCTCCATGATCATCAACACTCCGCCGGCCTTGACCCACTCCGCAATCTGCGCGGCATCCCGTGCGTTCGCGTAATTGGGATGCCGGTTCTTGTCCACGTTATCCGGCGAGACGATCACATACACCTGCGCCCCGCGCAGGTTTTCGGCCGTAGGCTCCGCGGTGAGCACTTTGGTCTCGGCGCCAAAGTTGCGAAACATGTGCCCCACCAGTGAGTAGCCCGGCTCATCCTGCGTGTCCCACTTGTAGTGGAAATAGACCTTCTGCCCGAACGCATCCACGCGCTGCTGCGAGTTGAACCAGCCATCCAGCACCACCGCATCCCCGCGGCCGATCTTCGCATTCCCCGCGTTCTCCATCTCCGAGGCTGCCAGCAGAAACGCGCCCACGCCCTTGGGATCGTTCGTAACCCGCGGCTCGAATATGTAGTACGCATAGCTTCCATCGCGATAAGGTTCGCCGCCCAGCCCCGCGCTCTTCACCGTTTCGGTCAACGAAACATCTTCGCCCGGCCCCGTCTTCACAAAATGCGCAAGAATCCCGCGATACCCGCGTTCGGCATTTGCACCATAGCTCTCCGGAAGATATCCGCGCCTCACGCCCTTCTGGAGCGCATACACAAACATGCAAGCCGCCGAAGACTCAAAATAATTCCCCTTCGCGCCAGCCTTGTCCATCACCTGACCCCACAGCCCCGTTGACCCATCCTGGTACCGCGCCACCGCCGCCGCATCGCGCTCCAGCATCGCAATCAACTGCTTCCGCCCCGCATCGTCCTCGGGATAATAATCAAGCGCATCCACAAGCGCCATCATGTGCCAACCCATGCCCCGCGCCCAGATCTCCGCCGAATCGCCCGTCTCCTTATTCGCCCATCGTTCCTGCTTCGACTCATCCCACCCGTGATACAGCAGCCCCGTCTTCGCGTCGCGCGCATGATCCTCTATCAGCAAAAACTGATGCGTAATGTCCTTGAAATCCTCCGGGTGATGCGAAATCTTCGCGTACTCGGCATAAAACGGCTCAGCCATGTAGAGCCCATCGAGCCACATCTGGTTTGGATATCGCTGCTTGTGCCAGAAACCTCCCGAAGGCGTCCGCGGCTGATGCTTCAAATGCTCATAGAGCTCGGTCGCGGCGGTCAGGTAGCGCTTCTCCTGCGTCACGCCGTAGAGCAACAGCAGTTGCCGGCCGAGCAGAATATCGTCCAGTTGATGCTCGCTCGCATTCAAGCTCGGAATCGACCCATCGGCCTCCACAAGCTGATCCACGGAGTTCTTGATGTAGTTGTAGTAGCGCGGGTCCACACTATCGAGCCACACCGCATCCATTCCCTCGAGCAGTGTGCCCAACTCGTAGTTCCATCCCTGTCTCGCACCCGGCTCAAATCGCCCATCCGGCCAGCGCGCGATTGCCGCATTCGCTGTCCGGTGCGAGAGCGGATATTCATCTGCCAGCGCTTGAGCCCCCCGGCCCAGCGCACCGAGCACAAAACAAATTGCAACCAGGCGAAGATTCCTCATTGAAAACTCCGGTCAATGCCCCGCTCCATTTTCTGCTCGCGCCAGCCGGCCCTTCGTCGCCACGGCCGCCTTGCGCGCCGGACGCTCGGACCCCTGCGCGGCTTGCGCCATGTGCAGATGCTGCTCCATCAGCCTGTGCGCCTCCTCCGGTTTCCGCGCCCGAATCGCCCGGTAAATCTCCCGGTGCATCTCGGCCGAGTCCCGCCTGGTGGTCGACCGCTCCGCCGTTTTCAGGCGGGCGTCGTATAGCGCCGAAGCAATGGTCTCGATCAGCGCCGCAAGGATCGGGTTACCGGACGCCTGCGAGATAATCCGGTGAAAAAGCAGATCGTGTATCAGGTACTCCGCAGGGCTATCCATGGTTGCGAACATCTCCGCCACTTCTTCTGATAGCGCGGCGTGATGTTCTTCCTTGCCGCGCTCGGCGGCCAGAGCAGCGACATGGCTTTCGAGTATAATTCGGGCTTCGAACATTTGCCAGGACTGAAACCCGTGCAGCGCGCCCACCAGGCTCAGGGACGCCTTACCAAGCTCCGGCGGCCCGTCGGCCACAAAGGTCCCCACCCCGTGCCGTATCTTCATCACTCCCATCGCCGCCATGTAACCGATGCCCGTGCGCAGGCTGGCGCGGCTGATTTTCAGCGTCCGGGCAAACTCGCGCTCCGGCGGCAGTTTGTCTCCCGGCTTCAGTTTGCCGCTCTCAATCAGCGATCTCAGGTGGTTGACCACCTGCGTGGTGCGATGGGGATTTGGCTCCGCCTTGCTCATACGCAATACGCCGTCTCACCTTCCTGGAAACCTGGAAATATGGGGCCAGTTGAGATTACCACTCCGAGCCTCGCCATTCCCATTCGCCTCGTGGCTCAAGACTACCTTGTTTCAAGTTCAAACATGTATACTCGCGGTCTGACCTCGAGTGCCGGTCAACACGCTCCCATTTCACTCGCCCGAGGACCAAGATGACTACCATGTTGCTCGATGAAGATCGGTTGTTTCCAGCCGAACAGCGCGCCCTGACCGTCGCGCGCGCCCTTTATGCCCAGGTCCGGAACCTGCCCATCGTCAGCCCCCATGGCCACACCCAGGCGCGCTGGTTTGCCGCCAATGAGCCCTTCCCCGATCCAGCCACCCTCTTCGTCCAGCCCGACCATTACGTCTTCCGGATGCTCTACAGCCAGGGTGTCTCGCTCGACGATCTGGAAATTGGCCAGCCGGTGGTCAGACAGCCGCGCAAGGTCTGGCAACTCTTTGCCAGCCATTATTATCTCTTCCGTGGTACGCCCACCCGCATCTGGCTCGACTATGCATTTCAGGAACTATTCGGCCTCCATGAGCGCCTGTCGGAGAAAAATGCCGACCACTACTACGACATCATTTCTGAAAAACTCCGCGCCCCCGGGTTCCTGCCTCGCGCGCTCTACGATCGCTTCAACATCGAAGTCCTGGCCACCACCGACTCCCCTCTCGACGATCTCGGATACCACCAGGCCATTCGCGATTCGGGCTGGAAAGCCCGCATCATTCCAGCCTTCCGCCCTGATCCGGTGGTCGACCCGGACTTCCCTGGTTTCGCGCAACTGATCGCCAGCCTGGGCGAAAAAACGGGCCAGGACACTTCCACCTGGACCGGTTACTTGAACGCCCTCTTCAGCGCCCGAGCCCGTTTCCGCGCCCACGGCTGCACCTCTACCGACCATGGTCATCCGACGGCTCAAACCGCCGACCTTCCCCAGGCTGAGGCAGCGGACCTGTTCAATCGGGTCCTCTCCGGCGCCGCCAGCCCCGCGGAGCGTGAGCTGTTCCGCGCCCAGATGCTCACCGAAATGGCCCGCATGAGCGTCGAAGACGGCCTCGTCATGCAGATTCACCCGGGGAGCGTGCGCAACCACAACCGGTTCATCTTCGAACGCTACGGCCGCGACATGGGCTGCGACATTCCTCGCGCAACGAACTACGTCGACGCCCTTCATCCTCTCCTGAATCGCTTCGGCAACGAAGAGAATTTCACCCTCATCCTTTTCACCCTCGACGAAACCACCTACAGCCGCGAACTCGCGCCTCTCGCGGGCCACTATCCGTGTTTGCGCCTCGGCCCTCCCTGGTGGTTCAACGACAGCCCCGAAGGCATGATGCGCTTTCGCGAGCAGGCTACCGAGACAGCCGGGTTCTACAACACGGTTGGCTTCAACGACGACACCCGCGCCTTTCTATCCATCCCGGCGCGCCACGACGTCGCCCGCCGCATTGACTGCGCCTTCCTCGCCCGCCTGGTCGCCGAACACCGCATGGACGAAGACGAAGCCTTTGAAGTCGCCCACGATCTAACCTACGGCCTGGTCAAGAAAGCATACAGGCTCTGAGCGTGTGCCTTGGGGAGCGATTTCCGACCGCGGAGAAAACAGCATGAGCCTCTATTGCTCCATTGGCAGCCCTGAGACCGACCTCACGCACGACCAGTTGCGCGAACTGCTTATCGAGAGCCTCGATAAACTCGGTGCCCCCTCCAGCGTTCTCGCCGTCCCGCCGGATCAAAGCCGCGAACACTCCCGCGCAGGCGAACTTACACGCTACGTCTTCGATCATTACGGCGACCGCCTCAAAGCCGTGCTTCCCGCCATTGGCACTCACACTCCCATGCGGCCCGATCAGCTGACCCGCATGTTTCCCGGCGTGCCGCATGAGCTGTTTCGCGTTCACAACTGGCGCACCGATATCGAGACTCTCGGCGAAGTTCCTTCCGAGTTCATCCGCGAGCAATCCGAGGGCAAGCTCGATTTTCCCTGGCCCGCCCAGGTGAACAAGCTGATCTCCCAGGGCGGCTTCGATCTCATTGTCTCCATCGGCCAGGTCGTCCCGCACGAAGTCATCGGCATGGCCAACTTCACCAAGAACATCCTCATCGGAGCTGGCGGCCGCGAAGGCATCAACCGCAGCCATTATCTCGGCGCCGTGTACGGCATGGAGCGCATCATGGGCCGCGCCCAGAACCCGGTGCGCAGCGTGCTTAACTACGCATCGGAGCACTTCCTACGACCTCTGCCCATCGTCTATGTGCAAACCGTCGTCGGCCGCAAATCCAATGGCTCACTCGCCGTCCGCGGCCTCTATATCGGCGACGATATCGAGTGTTTCCTGCTTGCCGCTGAGCTCAGCTTAAAGGTCAACTTCGAAATCGTCGACCGGCAAATCTCGAAAGCAGTCGTTTATCTCGACCCCCACGAATTCCACTCCACCTGGATCGGCAATAAGGCCGTCTATCGCACCCGCATGGCTCTTGCCGATGGGGCCGAACTGATCGTCCTCGCACCCGGCGTCCACGAGTTTGGCGAAGACAAAGGAATCGATACGCTCATTCGCAAATACGGCTATCGCGGCACTCCCGCCACGCTTGAGGCGGTGAGCAAAAATCCCGATCTCGCCGGCGACTTGAGCGCCGCCGCTCATCTCATCCACGCATCATCTGAAGGACGCTTCAAAATCACCTGGTGCCCGGGCCAGCTCACCCGCGAAGAGGTCGAAGGCGTCGGCTACGCCTATGGGGACCTGAAGACCATGCTCGATCGCTACAACCCTGAAACACTCACTCACGGTCCCAACCAGATTCATGGCGAAGAGGTCTTCTTTATCGCCAATCCCGGCCTCGGTTTATGGGCCCACCGCAGCCGTCTTTGACGTAACAAGCGCATGGGCCAAAATTTTCAGTCTTAGGAGAAGCAAGGCAATGAAACTCGCCAAATACTCCGTTGGAACCGGCGACCGCTTCGCCCACCAGGCCAAGGCCCAGCTCCAGGCATGCGTCAAGGCTCTCGAAAGAGGCGTCGAAGTCGTTCCCGTCTGGAACAAATCGAACCGCGAACACACCATCATCGGATCTGAGCCCGCTTCAACGCGCGATGCCGCCGATGCCGCCGTGAAAGCCCTCGGCTGGAAGCTGCCCTACTACCTCGACGCCGACCACATCACCACCCAGACCGTTGACCGCTTCGTCGCCCCCTGCGACTTCTTCACCCTCGACGTCGCGGACTTCATTGGCCACGCCGCCGAAGAAGCGGAGATCGAAGCATTCGTCAAGCGTCATCCCGAACTGGTCGGCAGTATTCATCTAGCAGGCGCCGATGAGCCTTTCGAAATCACCGGCGAAATCCTTATCGCAACCGCGCAGAAGTTTCTTGCCGCCGCCAAGAAAGCCGGCGAGGTCTATCGAAAAATCGAATCCGCAAAAGGAGCAGCCAACTTCATCTCCGAGGTCTCCATGGACGAGACCGATCGCGCCCAGAGTCCGGTTGAGTTGCTCATCATCCTCGCCGCTATCGCCGATGAGGGCATTCCCGTCCAGACCATCGCGCCCAAGTTCAGCGGCCGCTTCAACAAGGGCGTCGATTACGTTGGCGACGTCCAAGAGTTCGAGCGCGAGATGGCGCTCGATGTTGCCGCTATCGCCTACGCCATTCAGCAGTACGGCCTGCCCGCCGGTCTCAAGCTCAGCATCCACTCCGGCAGCGACAAATTCTCCATCTACCCGGCCATCCACTCCAACCTCAAGCGCTTCGACTGCGGCGCGCACCTCAAGACCGCCGGAACCACCTGGCTCGAAGAGCTTATCGGTCTGGCCGAAGCCGGCGGCGAAGGTCTCGCCCTGGCAAAGGAGGTCTACGCCGAAGCCCTCGCTCATCGCGAAGAGCTATGCGCGCCCTACTCGACGGTCATCGACATCGACCCCGACAAACTTCCTTCAGCCAAAGAAGTGGCAGGCTGGTCCTCCGTGCAGTACACCGGCGCATTGCGCCATGTCGAGGGTTCGCCGGACTATAACGCCAGCCTTCGTCAGCTACTGCATGTCGGCTTCAAAGTCGCGGCCAGGATGGGCCCGCGCTATCTTAGCCTGCTTGAGGCCAACGAATCCGTGATCGCGAGGAATGTCACCGAAAATCTTTTTGACCGGCACATCGCCCCGGTGTTTTTGGGAATCAATGACTAGCCATTTCTATCGCGACGATCCAGCGTCGATCTGTATTTAGTGGAGACCCGATGAGCACGAAACTTTTCAGTCTTGAAGGCAAAGTGGCAGTTGTCACCGGCGGAACTTCCGGCATCGGCCGCGCCCTCTCACTCGGCCTGGCCGAAGCCGGAGCCGACGTCATCCCCACCGCCCGACGCCAGCAGCAGGTCGAAGACACCGCCAGCGCCATCGAAGCCCTCGGCCGGCAGACCCTCCGCCTCGCCTCCGACGTCTGTGATCGCGCATCGCTTGAAAGGCTTTTGGCCGCCGCCCAAGACCGCTTCGGCAAAGTCGACATTCTGGTCAACTGCGCCGGCATCATCAAGCGCACGCCCACCATCGACCTCACGGAAGAGGAGTGGGCCAACATCCTCAATACCAACCTCACCGGAACCTTGCGCGCTTGCCAGATCTTTGGCCGTCCGATGATTGAAAAGGGCTACGGCCGCATCATCAACATCGCATCGCTCAACAGCTTCGTCGCGCTCAACGAAGTGGCGGCCTACGCAGCCAGCAAGGCCGGCGTAGTATCGCTCACCCGCTCGCTGGCTGTCGAGTGGTCGAAGAAGGGAGTCACCGTCAACGCCGTGGCCCCCGGCGTCTTTCGCACCGACCTCAACGCCAAGCTCCTCGACAGCACGCCCCGCGGCCAGGAATTGTTGATGCGCACCCCCATGGGCCGCTTCGGCAAGACACAAGAACTGATCGGCGCCACTGTCTACCTGGCCTCCGACAGCGCCTCATTCGTCACCGGCCAGGTCCTCGTGGTCGACGGAGGCTTCCTCTCGAGCGGTGTGAATCAGTAAGCGCCGATCACTTCATCACGACGTCCGCCCCCGCGGCCTTGGTAATTGCCTGCCCATCGGCCGCCTGGATCACCACATTCGTTCCCACGACCTGCGCATACCCGATCGTCAGTCCCGTCTGCGCTGCAATCTTCACGTTCCTCATCGCCACGCCCTCGACTGGCGACTCGGGCAGCCCCGCGATCGACCCCGCTACAGCGCTTCCCGTAGCAGTGACATTCTCAATCAAGATGTCATGGAAGTGAGGCGTCAGCCTGCCTACAGCCTGCGGAGCCTCATCGGCCGGCGGCAGCACTTTGGGATAATACTCGCTGATAATCAGGGCATTCTTCACGTCCTTCATCTCAATATCTCGGAAAATCAAGTGCCCGACATTGTGTCCGCGATCGCGATTTGCCTTCACGCGAATCCCGTTGTCTGTACCCTCAAAGTGAATCCGCTCGACGGTAATATTCTGCGCTCCGCCACTCAATTCGCTGCCCACCGACACACCATGCCCATGCAGGAATCTGCAATCCCGAATGGTGATGTCGCGGCTCGGCGCGTCAGGCCCCGGCGAGTTGATCGCGCCCGACTTGATGGCCACATTATCGTCGCCAACATCCGCATAGACATGATCGATCAAGACATTCGACGACGAGAAAGGATCGATCGCATCGGTGTTGGGCGAGTGCTCCGGAGCTAAAATCCTGACGTTGCGGATCACAACATCGTCGGAGTAATAAGGCACGATCTGCCACATCGGCGAGTTCTCGATCGTCACTCCCTCCACGCGCACATGCCTGCAGTGATCGAAGATCGCCAGCTTCGGCCGCGGATGGTTGCCGAGAATTCCGCGATCGCCAATCTCCCGCGCCTCTTTCCACCAGCTCTCTCCGTTGCCGTCTATTGTTCCCTCGCCGGCGATGGCCACATTCTCTGCATTCACCGCGCTCACCAGCGGCTGCAGATCCGGAACGCGAAGCTCTGTCCTGGCCGGATAGTCCGAGTGATCGGGAGATCCCTTGAGCGTTGCGTCCTTGTCGACTTCGAGCGTGATGTTGCTCTTGAGCACAATGGGCGCGCTCAGATAGGCGCCGGCATCTAGCCGAACCGTCCCGCCGCCCGCCTTGGCGCAGGCATCGACCGCGGACTGAATCGCCGCCGTATCCTTCGTAATTCCGTCGGCCTTGGCGCCATACGCGCGCGGATCGCAGGTCGGCGATGCGTACATCGAAATCGTCGAGCCGGCAAACGCCAACACCGCCGCGGCCAGCACCGAATGCAGGCGCTTCACGCGGCGCCGGCCTCGCGTTCCTTCAGCGGCAGCCGTACTACAAATCGCGTTCTGCCCGGCTCAGACTCGACATCGATCGTTCCACCAAACTTCTGGGTCACGATGCGATGCACAATCTCCAGGCCCAGCCCGGTCCCTTCGCCCTCCGGCTTGGTGGTGAAAAACGGCTCAAAGATGTGCGGAAGCACATCGGCCGCAATCCCCGTTCCCCCGTCGGCAATGCTCACCGCCAGCGTCCCCGGCTCTGTCCAGGTGACGATCTCGATTTTCGCGCCCTGCGGCGACGCATCCACTGCGTTGTCAATCAGGTTGGTCCACACCTGGCTCAGCGCCGCACCCCGCGTCTTGATTGTCGACGGCGAGGCATCGAAGCGCTTCTCCACCTCGATCTGCTTCATGCGCAACTTGTGTCCCAGGATCGTGAGGGTGCTCTGCAGGCTGTTATGCACGTCCGTTTCCCTGCCCAGCGAGCGCTCGTCGTAGGCGAACATCTTCACCGCCATCACCAGTTCGGAGATGCGCGAAATGCTCTCTTCGATGGCACACACCAGCGACAGACTCGACACCAGCGCCTCCAGCCAGTTGAGAGCATCGGAAAAGCTTTCGGCGTCGAAGGCTTCCCTGGCGCACGCCAGGTCCTCACGCTTGAAGCCGATCTCCACCAGCGCCGGCCCTACAGAAAACGCATTTTCGACGCGGGCTGCGGCCAGCCACTCGGCCATCGCTTCTTCGGCATCGGCCTGTTCCAGGCTTCCCATGGCCTGCGCGTGGCAGCCGCCGACCGCATGTTCCAAGAGCACCGTCATGCATGCAAGCTGCTCAGGGGTCTTCTGCTTGCGGCTATTGCGAAGGCTGACCTGCTGCAGCCGCAACAGGTTCTCGCGCAGTTGCGAAGCCGACCGCTTGGCCGCAGCCCCCGGGTTGTGCAACTCGTGCATCAGCCCGGCGGCCAACGTGCCCAGCGCCACCAGCTTTTCCTTGTGCAGCGCTTCCACCTGGTAAGCCTGAAGCCGCTGTGCCATGTCAGCCATCACCGCGACGCGCACCGTCGGGCAGCACGCCAGCAGCGACCAGAACTCCTGCTCACCAAACCGGATCAGCGCCGAGTCCCGCACCGCCAAAACACGGTGAGAACTCACCGACATGCGCGTCAGCAAAGGGACTTCGCCGAAGCCTTCGCCCGCGCGCGCAACTCCCACGCGGAGCCACGCTCCATCCTTCTCCTGCTTCTCGAGCGCAACCTCGCCCTCCAGCAGAACCCAGTAATAGCGCTCTTTTTGACTGCAGGCTACGAGCTCGGCGCCGGCTTTGACCTTCACCGACTCGGCGCTCTCCACGCCGCTCAACGAATCGCGGCTGGTTCCTGCAAAAGGCCGGGTTCGGAACAACGCCTCGTCCACGTCCCCGAGCAGGATGGGTTGAATCTCGATTGCTTGTCCGCCTTCGCTCATCCCGCCGTACCCGCTCCCTCTAACGAACTCACAGGACCCATCAGAACCCGGCCAGATACTGGTGAACAAATTGCACCGCAATCGAGCCCTCGCCCACCGCCGACGCGACTCGCTTCACCGACCCGTGCCTCACATCGCCAGCCACGAAGACTCCCGGCACGCTGCTCTCGAGCAAAAAAGGGTCGCGCGGCTCGCGCCACTCTGCGGGCAATTTGCCGTCCATCCGCAAATCCTGTCCAGCCAGCACAAATCCCTTGTCGTCACGCAGAATGCACGCGGGCAACCAGGCGGTTATCGGCGCCGCGCCGATAAACACAAACAGCGAGGAAGCCGGCACCTCCGATTCTCCTTCGGGGCATTTCAGCCGCAGCGCTTCCAGCCGCTCATCGCCCTTCGCTTCCAGCACCTGAGTGCGAGCCTCTATCACAATATTCGATGTTTTTCCGATCTCATCGATTAAGTATTTTGACATCGTGGAGGAAAGGCCATCCCCGCGCACCAGTATCGTCACCCTGCGAGCGTACTTGGCAAAATAAAGCGCCGCCTGCCCGGCCGAATTCGCCCCTCCCACCACAAAGACCTCTTCGTCCTTGCACGAGACCGCTTCTACCAGCGCCGCACCGTAATAGATGCCCCGGCCGGTGAGCCGATCCATTCCCGGCACATCCAGCTTGCGATACTGAACACCAGGAGCCAGCACCACCGAGTGGCTCGAGACCTCACGCCCGTCTGCGAGCTGCACAAACCGGTACTGCCCGTCGATTCTCAGCCCGGCGGCCCGCTGCATCACAAATTCAGCCCCAAAGCGCGTCGCCTGAATGTGCGCCCGCCGCCCCAGGTCGGCTCCAGTAACCCCGGAAGGGAATCCCAGATAATTCTCGATGCGCGAGCTCGACCCTGCCTGCCCTCCCGGCGCATCCGGCTCGATGACCAGCGTCTTGAGCCCCTCGCTGGACCCGTATACGGCCGCGGCCAGTCCAGCCGGCCCCGCGCCGACCACCACCAGGTCATAGAACTCCTGCGTGGCATGGATGCTCAGACCCACCCGCGCCGCCAACTCCTCCAACTGCGGATCCACCAGCGCGCTTCCGTCGCCCAGCAGCACCACCGGCAGGCGCTCCGGATCCAACTGACGATCCGTCAACAGCTTCACCGCCTCGTCGTTGCTGGTTACATCCAGCCAGCGGTAGGGAACATGATTGCGCGACAGAAAGTTGCGCACCTCGTGGTCCTTCAGCAGCCAGCGATGCCCGATCACGCGCAACCCCTCGAAGGGCGGCCGGTAGCCTGCTTGCCAGTCCTCCAGCAGGTCCGAGACCACCGGGTAGAGCTTCTCCTCCGGCGGGTCCCACGGCTTGTTCAGGTAATAGTGGATCTTGGCGGAGTTGATGGCCTTGATCGCCGCTTCGGTGTCGGCGTAGGCCGTCAGCAGCACCCGGCGCGCATCGGGATACAACTCCCGGGCGCGCTCAAGGAAATCTACCCCCGTCATGCCCGGCATGCGCTGATCGCTGATCATCAGCGCGACCGGCTCCTCACGGGTCTTCAACTGCGCAAGCGTATCCAGCGCCGCCTGGCCGCTGGCTGCCCGCATCACCCGGTAGGACGCTCCATATTGCCGGCGGAGGTCCTGGACCACGGCCTCCAGAACGCTCAGGTCATCATCGATTGCCAGCAGAATCGGTCTCGCCATATATCCCCAGTTTCACCTGAATTGTAAGTGTCGCGGCTGGCGGAGGGGCCATGCTCGACCTGCTCCAACCACGGCACTTAGCGCAAATTCGACCCGCCAGCAGCCCATGCTGAAACGTTAACGAGGCAGCTCCCTGGTTAACTCCCCCGCGCGGAGCCACGCACAATTTCCTTACCATTGACCTCATAATCGCGATAATCTCATTTCAAAAAGGGGAGTAAGATCAACATATCGCACGCTCTTGAGACCAACAGCAAAACCGACCGTTTGCAGTGTAGCAAATGCAGACACTCCCAACGCTGTGCGCGGCTTTGCCGATAGGGTCAGGAGGGATTAAAAAGTGTGCGGCTTTTGCCGATAGGGTCAGGAGGGGTTGAAAAGTTGAGGCGTAACCCAGAGACGTTCTTCGGGCCAGCAGTAAGGGGACAGCGCCGGATGCTTTTCATACGCACTACCAGCACACGGGGCACATAACATGAATAAAATCATCCTCGCAGACTCGCAAGCCATCTTTCGCGCCGGAACAGCGAAGGTGCTGGCCATGGACGAGGACCTGCGGATCATCGCCCAATGCACCGACCTTGAACGCATGTATCACGCAGTATCCACATTTCCTTCCGCGATCGTGCTGTTCGCCGCCTCGCTTCACCCCGATTTTCCCCGCCTCCGCGGGTTGCTTGAGTCCGCCGGGAGCCGCGGCATCGTGATCGCCGAAAACAACGACGCCGCGGGCGTCTATATCCAACAGGGGTTTCGCGGCGTGGTCTTTCGCAGCGTCACCGGACAGTCGCTGGTGGACTGCGTCCATCGCGTAGCCTCAGGGGATATCTGGCTCCCGCCGCAGGTCATGCAACCCGACACTCCGGAAGAGGACCTGGTCGGCACTCGTGTCCGCGACCGCCTCACTCCCAAGGAAATGCGCATCGTGGCCCTCATCGTCCAGGGCTGCAAGAACCGCGAAATTGCACTTCGCCTCAAGACCACCGAACAGGTCATCAAGAACTACCTACGTTCCATCTATGACAAAACCGGAGTAAGCGACCGACTTGAACTGGCCCTGTTCACGATCCACCACCGCGTCCTGGCCCAGGCAGCCGCCGAAGTTGGAGATAAGCTCGAGGCCGAGCAGCAAGCTGTCCCCGACGCCGTCGCTTAGTCCGCAATTCTCGCCGCTGCGGGCTTCAATGAGGATGCCCGGGTGAAGAATCGGCATCGAAATTGGCCTCGTTTGAGCCCTGCTTTGCGTCAAAAATCGACACGAAGGGACCGAAAATGAATCCAAATGAAAGAAAAAGATGGGTTCTGTTTACCGTGTGGCAACTAGCCGCCGAGCGTAATCATATGATTAAATGAGACTTACCTAGAATCATACTGGCTTGCAGGCCCAGTATCCGGGGGGAGGGTGGTACGCGGGCCGTACAAGATAGGTACGCCCGGTCCCATACCTGAGATGCCTTGTACACGAGATTCTCACCGTTCCAGTGTGCGCCTCCGGAGGGTAATCTTATGCAATTGGCGATCGACCCGGGCAAGCGGGCGTGTCCTCTTCCCGCCGATTAGCGATCTGGCGCCGCACGCAGCGCTTCCGCTACGCTCTTGGCCTGGGTAAACAGATAAAGATAGTCCGGACCGCCGGCCTTGGAGTCGGTCCCACTCATATTGAACCCGCCAAACGGATGTGCCCCCACCATCGCTCCGGTGCACTTGCGATTGAAATACAGATTCCCTACGTGAAACTCCCGCCGCGCCCGATCCAGCTTCTCCCGATCGTTGGTGTAGATCGCCCCGGTGAGCCCGTATTCGGTGTTGTTCGCCACGTTGAGGCCCTCTTCGAAGCTCTCAACCTTGATCAGGGCCAGCACCGGCCCGAAGATCTCCTCCTGCGCCAGAACTCCGCCAGCCGGGATATCGGAGAAGATGGTCGGTTCAAGATAGAAGCCACCCTCCTCGGTTGACGGCGCATTTCCGCCAGCAATCAGCCGGCCCTCCAGCTTTCCTTTTTCGATGTACTCCAGCATGGTTCCGCGCGCGGCATGGTTGATCACCGGCCCGAGGTTATGATTCTCCGCCGGGTCGCCCACCGTCAGCTTCGCCGTCCGCTCCCGCACCCGCTCCAGGAACACGTCATAGATCGGGGCCTCCACAATCGCCCTCGAGCACGCCGAGCACTTCTGTCCGCTGAACCCGAACGCCGAGGCTACTACCCCCTCCACCGCAGCGTCCAGGTCTGCGTCCCTGCACACAAGAATCGAGTCCTTGCCGCCCATCTCCAGGATGGTGCGCTTGATCCAGATCTGTCCCGGCGCCGTTCGCGCCGCGCGCTCGTTAATCTCGAGGCCGACAGCCTTCGACCCAGTGAAGGCGATGAACCGCGTTTTGACGTGTTCTACAATCGCGTTGCCAAAGGCTGCGCCCGATCCCGGGCAGAAGTTCACCACTCCCTCCGGCATTCCCGCTTCTTCCAGCACTTCAACAAACTTCGCTGCAATGGTCGGCGAGTCGCTGGAGGGCTTTAGAACCACGGTATTCCCGGTCACGATCGCTGCCGCCGTCATCCCGGCCATGATCGCGAAGGGAAAATTCCAGGGCGGAATTACCGCCCCCACCCCGAGTGGGATGTACAGCAGCTCATTGCGTTCTCCGGGGTACTGAATCGGCGTCGTGGCGGTGGCCAGCCGCAAGGCCTCGCGCCCATAAAATTCAAGAAAATCGATCGTCTCGCCCACATCCGCGTCGGCCTCTGCCCAGTTCTTGCCGACCTCATAGGTCAGCCAGGCCATGAACTCGAACTTCCGTTGACGGACGATCTCCGCCGCATTTAAGACCAGCGACACACGATCACCGGTCGAGACCCTGCTCCAGAGCTGAAAGGCGTGGAGCGCCGAAGCCATGGCCTGTTCGGCGTGCTCGGCTCCCGCCTTCTGGTGCACACCCACCACCTGCGCGGGTTTGGCGGGATTAAGCGATCGAATCTTTCCGTCCGTCTTGACCCGCTCGCCGCCGATGACGAGCGAATACTCGCGCCCCAGTTGCTGCCCAATTTTCGCTAGCGCCCCCCGCATGGCCCGCTCGTTGTCGGGCGCCTTGAAGTCGACAAAAGGCTCATTCACAAACACGCCCTGAGGCGTCCGCGGCAAAATTGAATTGGTGGTGATTCCAGTAGCCATAGCGTATCCAGTTTATTCCAGTCTGAAGATTCAGACCGGGCAGCAACGGCCCAACCAGGCTGTAATTCGCCGAAAAGCACAGACAGATCGAAAAGTCTTTCAGTGCGATCCATCAGGGAGGGGATTATGCCGCCGGTGCCGCGGCACATGTTTCGAACCCGTTGAGCGGGCAAGGTTTATTACCGGGGTGAACTTCCATTCGCCATCGCTTCCCTGAGTTGGATGTACTGGGATTCCAGCCGATCCATGCAGGCGAGCACTGTGCCCCAGTCGCCGGCATCGGCGGCCTTTTCCATCTCCATCGCTACGCCGCGAAGACGCTCCCCGCCCACATTGGCGGCAGCGCCTTTGATGGAGTGGGCCTGGCGGCCGGAGCCTTCCGCGTTGCGAGCTTCCGCGAACTCCTTCAAGGTTTCTATCTGGCGTGGCATGTCGTCCAGAAAGGCGGCCATGACCGCCGCGGCCAGTTCTTCGTCGTCCATCATCCGTGACATTACGCCTGCCCGATCGAATATGGGCAGTTCGGCATTGGCGGGCGGAGATGCAGCCGGGCCATTGGTCACAAAGTGCACGGCGTCCTTCCGGTTCGGAAGCCACTGTTCGAGCGCGGCCTCAACTGCCTCGGGCGATATCGGTTTGGACACGAATCCATTCATGCCCGCCTCAAAGCACCGATACCGGTCCGACTGCAGCACGTTGGCGGTCATGGCAATGATGGGTAGATCGTGGTTCAGTACCGGCGATTGAGGATCTCGAATGCGGCGTGTCGCATCGAATCCATCCATCACGGGCATGCGCAGGTCCATAAATACCAGGTCGTAGGGGATCGACTCGAGCGACCTGATGGCCTCGGCGCCATCGGCTACGGCTTCGGCGCGCAGGCCCAGCTTGTTGAGGATGCCCAAGGCCACGCGCTGATTGATGAAGTTGTCTTCCGCGACGAGTACCCGCGCGTTGGAATCCGCGAAGGGCTTCGCGCGCCTGCGATCGTGCTCGCGCTTCTCGCGGTCCAGGACCTGGCCGGAAATGGGATCGTCCCCCTCCGATAGTGCATTTGACAGGGCGCTGCGCAATTCATCGCGGCGCACCGGCTTGTTCAGACAATTCGCGAAGCCGACCTGCCTGAGTCGCTCGGCGCCGAACCGGCCTCCGAGAGACGTGAGCATCACCAACTTCGTATCCGCGAGGCTCGCATCCGCCTCGATCACCCGGCCCAGCGCTTCGCCGTTCATGCCGGGCATTTGCGCATCGATCAGCGCGATCTGGAATGGATCGCCTTCATCGAAGGCCGCATAGAGAGCCTGGAGAGCCCAGGGGCCACTTTCGGCCTCGGCCGGGCGCATGCCCCAGGAGGCTGCCTGCGCGGCCAGAATCTCGCGGCTGCTAGCGTTGTCGTCGACAATCAGCACCCGGACACCGTTCGCCTTCTGAGCCGGCTGGCAAGTTGCCGGCGCGGCAGCCGAATCGTCGCACCGGCCCAGGCGAACGGTAAACCAGAACGTCGAGCCTCGGCCTTCCTCGCTGGTCACGCCCATCTCTCCGCCCATCAGTTCCGCCAATTGTTTTGAGATGGCCAGCCCGAGACCCGACCCCCCAAACTCCCGTGTCGTCGATGTTTCCACCTGGTTGAACTTATTGAACAGGATGCCAATCTTTTGTTTCGAAATGCCCACGCCGGTGTCATGCACGGAACAGCCGAGCAGACAGTCCCGGCCGCCGCTTTCGATCAACGACGTCCGCAGCACCACTTCGCCCATCCTTGTGAATTTAACGGCGTTGCCAAGGAGATTGGTGAGTATCTGCCCCAGTCTACCGGGATCGCCACGGAATATGGCTGGGGTGGCCGGATCGACACTGCAAAGCAACTCGATCCCCTTGGCGTAGGCCTGTGAGGCGACCATCGCCACGGTACTGTCCAGGAGGCCGCGCAGATCGAAATCGGTCGATTCCAGTTCGAGCTTGTTCGCCTCGATCTTCGAAAAGTCCAGAATCTGGTTGATCAACCCGAGCAGCGACTCAGCGCTGGCGCGCGCGGCCTCGGCATAGCTGCGCTGCTGCGGCGTCAGTTCCGTGTCGAGCAGCAAACCGGTCATGCCGATGACCCCATTCATCGGGGTGCGGATCTCGTGGCTCATGTTGGCCAGGAACTCGCTCTTGGCCCGGGTGGCCTCTTCGGCGGCCTCCTTGGCCTTGAGCATCGCGGCTTCGGCTTCCTTACGTTCCCTGATATCGCGGACAACCGCCAATGCCGCGGGAATTCCCCGGTACTCAAACTGCCGGGTATTGATTTCGACCGGAATCGCGGTTCCATCTTTTCGGACGTGTGTGGTCTCGAACAGGATGGCTCCGCGCTCCTTCAACTCGGCGAATCGCTTTTTTACAAACTCCGGGTCCCGTTCGCCGCTGATCTGATGCACGGACATGCAGAGCATCTCTTCCCGGCTGTATCCGAGACGCCGGCATTTAACGTCATTCACCGCAAGGATGCGGCCATCAACAAGGCTAAGAATAAAAATCGAGTCGTTGGCGACATCGAACAGGGTTCTGAACTCGGCCTCCGATCGCCGCAGCGCCTCTTGATTCTGCCTCTGTTCGGTGATGTCTTCGACATGGACGACAAAGTACCTGGGACCCTCGTCGGTCGAGACCAAAGAAGCGCTGGTGCGCGCCCAAACGATGGCGCCGCTGCGGTGAATATACCTCTTCTCATTTTTCGCGGGCCGATCGGGGGTCTCGATCAATTGTTGCCTCATGTAACGCGTTTGCAGGCGGTCATCCGGATGCGTCAGATCGAGAACGTCTTTCGATAATAGTTCCAGGTCGGAGTAGCCCAGCATGAGACAGAAGGCCGCATTCACCTGGACAAGGCGCCCATCGGGATTGAGAACCATCATGCCTATGGGCGCGCGATCGAATATCTCGCCGAATCTTCCGACGCCCTCGAGAAGCTTTTCCATCGTCCGCATGCCATTTCGGTTGTCGTCGACGAACAATGAAGCGCCGATCACATCTCCGGCCCGATCGCGTATCGGGGACAGACGAATCGAAACATGAATGCTCCGTCCATTTTGGGCCGTCAGAGCCGTCTGAAGAGAGTTACCAGAGCCGCTGGGCTGGACACTGGCCGTACAACTGCGCAATTGCCGGACCAGTGCATCGGAACCGAGAACGGCAACGTTCTCCCCGACGATTTCATTGCTCGAAAAGCCAAAGATGCTTTCAGATTTTTGGTTCCACGTAAGGACGGTCCCTTGCAGGTCCACGGAAAAAATCGCAAAGGTAGACGATTCCACGATCGACGCGAGAAACGTTCCGGCTTGTTTCGCCCTGCGGCGCTTCTCGAGGTTGCGCGCGATTGCCACTTCCAACTTATCGGCAGGAGCGAACGTTTTGTGAGTGCCATGGCCGGCGAAGATTTTGAATGCCGCGAATCCGCTTCATTGAAGCGCGCGAGGGAGCTCCTCTGCCGTCAAGGGTGAAGATCTTCAAGACCACGGCAATCCGCAATCTGAAAACGGTACATGCCGCTTACAAAGCTCTCTACAACAGTTAGTTGAACAAAACGATCGATCGCTGCAATTGCAGTACCAAAGGAGGGTTTTCGGATTGCTTGACGAGATACGATGGGATCGCCCTGCGCCGGAACCACGCTATTGACTCGTGCGCGGCCATCAAGCACACTTGACCGATGCAGCTCATGAAGGGAGCACACGGCCGCGGATGATTGCTCATCTGTCTTCTTTTCCTCCTCAGGCAGGCTCCGCGGGGTGCAAACGGGTTCGCTGCATGGACGTATGGGGAGCTTCGCCGACCCACCGATCCATCCTCTTCGCGCGAGCGCGTGCGCTGCTCATTCTGCTTGCCTTCTGCATCTCGTCCGTAGTCTTTTCGGCACAGCCAAAGCTCCTGGTGAGGAATGCGCTCTTGTTCACCATGGCCTCAGGGCAGCGCGAGCCTTTCGCGGGCTACCTGCTGGTGGCCCAGGACGGAACTCTGCTTGCGGTCGCCGCCGGAGAGCCGCCCGCGAGTCTGAATCCGGCTAAAGTTGTCGATGCGCACGGGCATTGGGTTATTCCCGGACTGATCTCCGCGCACAGTCATCTATGGCAAGCGGCTTATCGCGGACTGGCCGCGGACAAGACGCTGACCAGTTGGATCGACGATATCTACATCCAAAGAGCCGCGAAGGCTTCTCCCGAAGATCTTTACTGGTTCTGCCTGCTGGGCTCGCTCGATCATCTTCAACACGGAATTACCGCTGCCTACGACTTCAACTACACAAGAATTGACTGGGACAGCGATGCAAGCCCTTTTGACCAGGCCCAGTTCCGCGGCGAGCTGGAATCGGGCATTCGTTTTGTTCATGGCTATGAACCGGGGTGGGTGGGTCCGGGAGTAACCATCGACAAGGCCGGGGCAAGGCTCAAGGCCTTTCTCGAATGGACCGCGACCGAGCCGCGATCATCGAAATTCTTAAGCGTGATGTTGAATGGAGGCACTGCGTTCAACAATACCTACCAGCAGGCGGTGATGGAGAAGGCGCTGATGGACCGGTTCCACCTGGCCAATCAGAGCCACTACCTTGAGCCGCCGGAAGCCGAGACCCAGGGGGAAGAGCGCGCCAAGTTCCGCTGGTTTCTGGACAGCGGGATGCTTTCAAACCAGCTGATTTTCGGCCATTTCATCCATACCGACGAGTTCATTCTGCGCCAGGCAGTGAAGAACGACGTCGCCATGACCTGGAATCCGCTGTCGAACGGGCGGATGGCATCCGGAGTTCCGGACATTCCAAAGTATCTCAGGATGGGCATCCGCGTGGGGATGGGCATCGATGGAGAAGCAAGCGGCGACCTCGCCGACCCGTTTGAAAACATGCGTGCCGGGCTCTACGCAATCCGCGACAAGTACGAAGATGCGACCGTATTAAGTCCCTACCAGGTGCTGTGGCTTCACACCATGGGCTCTGCCGATGTGCTGAAGGTCAAGGAGAAACTGGGCAGTCTTGAGCCGGGCAAGTTCGCCGATTTTGTCCTCATCGATCCGGCGCGTCTGGGCGCGGTGCTCGAAGATCCCTATGCGAACCTGGTTTTGGTGACAGGCGAGCGCGATGTCGACCAGGTCTATGTGGGCGGCGAACTGATGGTGGACCACGGCCAGATGCTGCATGCGGATATGCCGGGCGTTGAGGAACAGGTGAAACGGCGCGTGATGGCGGCGAAATAGGAGCCGGGCGCGGGCCCTTTCCATTGCAATCAACAGTTTGCTTCGTTTGTCCAAACAGGGCTTCCAAGTCCGCAAATTGCATACACAATCCTGCAAACCATCAAGAGGATTCAGCTAGCGCTCGGGTGCTAGTTTATGTACCGTGGGTTACCATAAAACTATGCATCGTCATGGGATTACGCGCAGGAAAACGCTGCAACTGCTGGGCCTGCTGTCGGGCGGCGCTATCGTCAATCCGCTGTGGGCGGCAACTTCCAAATCGGAGATTTCAACCTCTGCGGGCGGGGTCCCCGATTCTTCGGGTGATTCGGCAGCCGGGATTACGCCGGTCTTTACGTGGCTGCCCCTTGGAGAGGTGAAGCCTGCCGGATGGATCAAAGAACAGATGACCCGGGATCTCGACCACGGATTCGCGGGGCATCTCGATGAGCTGTGCAAGGAAGCTTCATCGGATATTTTCGTGAGCCACCGCAATACGGGGGTTTTGGAAAACGTTGTCAATGCGGCCAAGAACAACTGGTGGAATGGCGAGACGGAGGGTAACTGGAGGGCCGGCTTCATCATGCTCGCTTATCTATCAGAGGATAAGCCGGCCATGCAGAAGGCCGACGCGTACGTCCAGCACATCTTGTCGTCGCAGGGGGAGGATGGCTACCTGGGCGTGTTTGCGCCGGATGTGAGATTCTCAAAGCCCGGCGAGCTGTGGACGCAAACATGCCTGATGCGCGGCCTGCTGGATTATGCCGAACTGACCGGCGACAAGCGTGTGATGGACGCGGTGGTTCGAGCCACCAATCTCACCATCTCTGTCTATCGTTCGGGGGACACGCTGTTGTGGTCCGGTGCGGGGGGCGGCGGCGAAAGTCACGATCTAATGATGTCCGACGTCATGGAACGGCTATTTGACCTGACCGGCGACGTGAAGTATCGCGACTTTACCGTGAAGCTCTATGAAGAGATGAGCCTGACCGTACCGAAAGCAGACACCAACATGCACTCGCTCCTCAACCCCGATTCGGGTTTTGAGGATCATGGCGCAAACACATACGAAACCATGCGGGTGCCTCTTTGGCTCTGGACCGCAACCGGGCGCGCGGACTTCGGCCAGGCTTCCCGCAACTCCTTCGAGAAACTCGCTCGCTATACGGAACCGAGCGGGTCGGCTGTGAGCGAAGAGAGCATCTCCGATCTGCGTCCAGACCCGATGTTCACGCTTTACGAATACTGCGCCACCAAGGAGATCCAGTTCACGCTGGAGTCTGCGTTGCAGAAGACCGGGGTGGCTTCGCTGGGCGACAAGATCGAGCGGATCTGGTTCAACGCGGCGCAGGGTTCGCGCCTGGCGGATGGGTCTGGAATCACTTATCTCACCTCGGAGAACCGGTTTCATTGCGACGGCCTGATGCCCGATGGAACGCAGTGGAATGCGAGCATTAAGTTTTCGCCCACGCACACGGACGTGGCTGTCTGCTGCAATCCCAATGCAGCTAATGTGGCCTCCCTGTTCGTCAGGGGAATGTGGATGCGGCCGAAGAGCGGCGGATTGGCAGCGGTTCTTTACGGGCCCAGCAGGGTTTCAACCACGGTGGAAGGCGTGCGGGTGCAGATTGAAGAAAAGACTCTCTATCCCTTCGAAAACACGGTCGAGATCGCGTTGCAGCCGGAAAAAGAAACTGAATTTCCGCTGATGCTGCGCGACCCGGAGTGGTCCAATGGGACCAAGGTGAAATGCGCCGGCGCCACCATCAGTCGCGAGGGCTCTTACTGGATCGTGACCAAGAAGTGGAAGGGCGGCGACGCCGTCAGCCTCGAATTCATGCCCAACGTGAGAGAGGTGCCGGCGGTAAATGGCGAGGTTGCGCTTCAATACGGCGCCCTGCTTTTCGTTCAGCCGATCGAGGCGCACAAGCAGGTCACCAAAACGTATCCTCTTGCGGGTTTTGAGGACGCGTACTATCTTCCGGTTCCCGGCAAGTATGAGGCTGTGGCTCTTCCCTCCACGTCACGGTGGGAAGGTTTCGGGCTCACGCCGGCGCATGGGGCTGCAGGGGCAAATCCGTTGCGTCCGTTTGACCAGCCGCTGGTGCAACTCCAGGGAAAGGTAACTCGGCAGTCCGACGGGGCTGAGATTGACGTTTCCCTTGTGCCACTGGGGAATGCGCCCACTTTGCGGAGAGTAACGTTTCCGATCGCGCCATAAATTAAGTCATCCGATGCGCTATCGATATTGTCGGGCAGCGATCCTTGTGCAGAAAGGCAACTGGAAAAGGCGATGAAGGAAGTAGCTAAGGATCTGGTCAGCAGGCGCGCGGTGATGCGGGGCGGGTTGCTTGCGGTTGCGGGGAGTGCGTGGGTTCTGCGCGCCTTCAGCGCGACCGCCGCGCCCGGCTCAGGCGCCGAGACCGACGGGGCTACCCGGAACTGGACCATTGGCAATGACCTGGCTGCCAGGACAATCACCTTCGTAGCCGGTAAGGGATTGGTCACGGAACGGTTCACCGACCTAACCAACAACGTTGAGTTCATTCGTCCTGGAAAGCATCGCTGGGGCGTGGTCGAGGAGTTTTCTTTTCAGTGCAACGGTCAGGGCTGCACGGGATCGAGTGAGGACTTTGACCTGGCGGGCGGAGAAGAGTCTGCGCTGCCCAACGGCAAGTCACTCACCATCCGTTTGCGCCACAAGACACTTGCGCTGGAGGTCTCCCTGGTCTATGTCGCATATGACCGCCACGCGGCAATCCGCAAGAACCTGGTCCTGCACAACACCGGCACAACGGCGCTGCGGGTCTCGCACCTGGCCATCGATGCCCTCGATGTCACTCTCGGGCCGGAGAATGAAACCACTTTGCTGACGCAGTACGGGACCATCCCCCGCGAGATTTTTTATACCGGCCGTTCTGAAGATGCGGCGCTGCTGGTGGCAAACGGCCGCACCGGCACCGGCATTGCGGTGATCAGCGAAGTGCCCGGCTATATGAAGCGCACCGAGATCGGCGGCTGGAACGACGCCGACTTCGTGCGCATCGGGATCCTTTACGACACCGACCTGATGCCTTTCGAGCGCGTCATCGCTGCCGGGGAAGAGTTCAAGACTGCAAGTGGATCACTGGTCATCTATCGCAACGGCAGCGGCTTCGAGGATCCTCATTGGCGGTTGCCGTCCTATACGGCTCAAGTGCTGATGCGGCGGGTGGACGCCGAGGGACCGCCGTGGATCTACAACACCTGGGAACCGTTCGAGCGGTCGATCAATCGCGATACGGTGATGGAATTGATCGATGTCGCGGCCGCAATCGGAATCGACGTTTTCACCATTGACGACGGCTGGCAACAGGAATATGGCGCCAACGACGTGAATCTCACCTCGTTCCCCGGCGGCCTGATGCCGATTCTCAAAGCGGTGGAATCGCGCGGGATGCGGTTGGGTTTGTGGATTCCGGTAGCAGCGATCGGACCCTCGACGCCGGACTATCGCAACCATCCTGAATGGGCGTCGCTGGACATCGATGGAAAGCAAAAGACCACCTCCACCATGGGAGGAAACAAGGTGGTCATGTGCATGGCAACGCCATTCCGCGATGTTGCCGCCGATCGCATCATCGACGCCATCGAACGCTTTCATCTGGCCTATGTAAAATTAGACATCACCACGATCTTCAATGCCTACGGCGAGGCGCCCGGTTGCTGGGCCAAAGGTCATTTCCATTCGAGCTGGGCCGAGTCGCTCAACAGGATTTACGAAGGCATCTCGCATATGACGGGAAGAATTTACGAGAAGCATCCGGACGTGCTTCTCGATTTGACCTTTGAGCTCTGGGGCCAGAAGCACGTAATCGATGCGGGCCTGCTGGCGGCCGGCGACCTGGATTGGATGAGCAATGTCGACGACAGGCAGCCGGACTCGGCCGGTACCCTGCAGGCGAGGCAGTTGCTGTATCAGCGCGCCGCCTCCATGCCGGTCGAGGCCATGCTGATCGGCAACATTCATGCGGGCCTGCCAAGCAAAGAGGATAGTTTTGCCACGGCCATCGGCTCAGCGCCGCTTTTTCTCGGGGATTTGCGCCTGCTGAGCGCCGCCGACCGCCAGTGGTTCCATGAAAAAATGGCTTGGTTCAAGCGGTTGAGAAAGACCGCCAGGATCAGCGAGAGCTTCTTCCCGCTGGGCAGCTGGCTGCAGACAACGCCCATGGCCTGGGACGGCTTCGCGAGGCTGGCTCATAGCGGCAATGGTTTCATTGCGGTCTTTCGCAACAAATCGATAGAGACGGAGATCACGGTGCGGTTGCCCTTGATGCCCGAAGGAAAGTTCAAGGTGCACTCGGTGATTTCGGACACCGACGTGGGGGTGTTTGCCAAAGCAGAATGGATTCGGGGTATTCCGATTCGGTTCTCCGGATCGAACACCGCCGATGTTTTTGAAGTGTCTGCTGTGAGCGCTTGAAGTTTTGGCATGGGGCAGCGCAGAAGCTCCATCGTTGGTGAACTTGTCAGGCCCCTGGCCGTGCGGAATGGTTCCTTGAATTGGTGCTCTCCCCGGTCTGAAAATCCAGACCGGGAGCACTCAGTTCGGTACAAAATCTGGCAGTCAGAAACCGGGTAGAAAGCAAACGAAACGATGTGTTACGCATGACAGGCCGGGACAGGGTTCTTGCGGTTCTTAACGGGCAAGCATCGGATCGCCTGGCCTGCATGCCGATTACGATGATGTTCGCCGCCGATGTCCTTGGAGTAACTTACGGAAAGTACGCGCGCGATCACAGGGTCATGGCCGATGCTCAATTGAAGACAGCCGAGGTCTTCGGCCTGGATTATGTATCCACCATCTCCGATCCCGCGCGCGAAGCCGCTGACTTGGGCGCGAACATCAAGTGGTACGACGATCAGCCTCCCGCGATCATGGAAGATGAAGCCCTGTTCGCCGACAAAAAGCTCCTGGCCGGATTCAAGGCTCCCGACCCCCTTTCGGGCGGCCGCATGGAGGATCGAATCCTGGGCGTCGAGTTATTGCGGCGCCGCACCGGCAAGGATTTACTCGTGGAGGGATGGGTCGAAGGCCCCTGTGCCGAATCCGCCGACCTGCGCGGGATCAATCATCTGATGACCGACTTTTCAGACGATCCGGCATTCGTTAACGACATTTTTGAGTTCACGGTCGAACTGGCAACGCGGTTTGCAGCGGCGCAGATCAAGGCCGGCGCGGACATCATCGGAGTCGGAGACGCGGCTGCATCGCTCGTGGGTCCCCGCATTTACAACGAATTTGTCTGGCCATGGGAAAAGAAACTCGTGGATTCCATCCACGCAATCGGCGGCAGGGTCCGGCTCCACATCTGCGGAAATGCGCGGCGGATCGTCGAGCCCATCAGCAGGTTGGGTTGTGAGATGGTGGATATTGATTTTCCCGTGCCGATGGAGCAGGCGCGAGCGCAGGCGGGCCCGCGGCAGACATTGGCGGGAAATATGGACCCGGTAAGGGGGCTGCGAAACGGTTCGCCGGAGACGATCCTGAAGTCCCTTGAAGAACTGCAACAACAGGCTGGGGCGCAGTGGATTGTTGCTACGGGATGTGAAGTTGTGCGGGACACGCCACACGACAACTTGCACGCCATGGTAGCATTCGCACAAACGCACACTACGCTAAATCCAGCGGGTTCGACGGCCGGCCCGGGCGGGATTGAAGAAAATTCATGAGGGGTGCCGATAGCCGGCACTGCGGCTGGACTTGTGAAGGCGGAGCGCATGTGCGGAGCGCGCGCACCCGATCGCAAAGATCATTTGAGAGGAACACAGATGGCAAAATCAGAGGAACTGTATAACGCAATTCTTGAAGGCGATGCGAAGCGCGCTCATGCCGCAACTGCTGAAGCGCTCGCGGCCGGCGTGGTGCCCATGGACCTGATCGCCGGCTCGATGGTGCCTGCCATGGACGAAGTCGGCCGTCTGTTTGAGGCCGAAGAATACTTCGTTCCTGAATTGCTGCTGGCAGGGCGGGCGATGAAAAGCGCTCTCGAACTGCTTCGCCCACTGCTGGCTGCGGCTGGCGAAAAGATGGCGACGCGGGTGGTGATCGGCACGGTAAAGGGCGATCTGCACGATATCGGCAAGAACATTGTCGGGTCAATGCTGGAAGGCAGTGGATTCGAGGTTATCGATCTCGGCACCGATGTGTCACCGGAGAAATTCGTCGCCGCGGTCGAAGAGCGGAATCCGCAAGTGATCTGCATGTCGGCACTGCTCACGGTGACCATGCCGGCGATGAAGACGACCATCGATGCCCTGACGAACGCGGGCGTCAGAACAAGAGTGAAGGTGCTGATCGGCGGAGCGCCCGTGACCAGCCAGTACGCAAAAGAGATCGGTGCGGACGGCTACAGCGAGAGCGCCAGCGGCGCCGTCGGCCTGGTGAGGGGACTGATTGCAAATGCCTGAAACCACCGTTGAGGAGTCTGTACGGAAGTATTCCACCCTGGCGATTCCGAGCCAGGAGCAGTTATTGTATGGGGTTTGTCCCCATCCGCTGGAGTGCGGGCTGGGGTTGACCATCGGCGCGGGCACCGTGTTCCCCGAAGTCAACTTCACCTTGCCGCCCATGAACATGACCGACGAAACGTGGCCGGAAGTGGTGGCGCACTACGAACAGATGGCGGAACAGATTCTGCGCCGGGCGGTATCGCTGGGTGTGCCCGGTATCGTGCTGGAGTTTGAACTTCTGCCTCCCATGACCGAGAAGCCCGAGTGGGGCGCCGAGCTTACCGCGATTTTGAAGCGGCACATGCGAGCCAGCCATGAGAAGCACAAGCTTGCCTGCGCGCTGCGCGTGACTCCCACCGACATTCGCGATCAGTCCAAGCCCCCCCTGATGAGGAGCGGCCAAGCCTGGGAGCGCCTGAAGCGATCCCTGGAGTTGTGTGCCGACGCCGGCGCCGATATTCTTTCGATCGAATCGATCGGAGGCAAGGAAGTCCATGACCAGGCGCTGATGTACGGTGATTTTCCGGGCGTGGTGTTTGCGCTCGGAGTGCTTGCACCGCGAGATATGTCCTGGCTCTGGGGCCAGATTCACCACATCTGCGCGGCGCGGCCGGGTGTGATCTGCGGCGGAGACTCGGCCTGCGGATTTGCGAATACCGCCATGCAACTGGCCCATCAGAAGATGCTTCCCGAGGTTCTGGCGGCGACAGTGCGCGCCATGAGCGCGGTGCGCAGCCTGGCCGCGTTCGAGCAGGGCGCGGTTGGTCCGTCGAAGGACTGCGCGTACGAGGGTCCGGTGATCAAGGCGATCACCGGCTATCCGATTTCAATGGAAGGGAAATCCGCCAGTTGCGCGCATTTCAGCCCGGTCGGCAACATCGCGGCCGCCATGTGCGATCTGTGGAGCAATGAATCGGTGCAGAACGTGCGCCTGCTCTCAGGCAATGCGCCGGAAGTCTTCACTGAGTTGCTTTCCTATGACTGCCGGTTGATGAATACCGCCGCCGGCGCCGGCGGAGCGTTGCAAATGAGAGACTGGATGACGCTCTCCGATGAGTGGTTGAGCCCGCAGGCCGCCGTGCTCTCTCCCAAGGCGACGATCCGGATTGCGACAGCAATCGTCAGCGAGGACTCTCCCTATCGACAGACCATCGCTGCAGGCCGTGCGGCCGTTGAGATTATGAAGGACGGCGTAAATCAGCAGAAGCTTCATCTTTCGCGCAAGGAACAGCAATGGCTGACGCGTATCGACGGTGTATTGGAATCCTTGCCCCGCGAAGGTGAAACGCTGATGCATGATCTGGAATCGCAATATGGCAGTCTCTACGATAAAGCCGGCTATGGTCTCGAGTAGATTGAACCAGGCGGGCAAAAGGCCGCGCCTCGAAAGCAAGGAAGTGAACGACATGACAGGCTCAGAGAAGCCAAACGCAAGCCGGGACCGGCTCATCGCCACGCTCAATCACAAACAACCGGATTGCATTCCGATCGATTTTGGCGGGAGTGCGGTCACCGGCATGCATGTCAGCTGCGTGGCGGAGCTGCGTGATTACTACGGACTGGAGAAGCGGCCGGTGCGGGTTCACGAGCCATTCCAGATGCTGGGATTGCTGGATGAAGATCTGCTGAATGCGCTGGGGTTGGACGTTGTGGGCACATTTCCGCGCAACACCATGTTTGGATTTCCAGCCGATGAGTGGAAGGCGTGGCAGTTTAACGGCCTCGAAGTGCTGGTCCCCAGCGACTTCAACGTCAGCGTCGATGCTGAGGGCAATACCTTGATCTATCCCCAGGGCGACACCTCGGTTCCGCCAGCAGGACGGATGCCGAGTGGCGGTTATTTTTTCGATTGCATCGTCCGCCAGGAGCCGTTTGAAGAAGAGAAGCTCAACCCTGAAGACAACATGGAAGAGTTCACTCTCATCACTCAGGCCGAACTTGACCACATCGTTACGACGGTCCACGCTGCCCATCAGACGGGCCGGGGCGTGATTGCCAGTTTCGGCGGCACAGCGCTGGGCGATATCGCACTGGTTCCGGGGCCATTCCTCAAGCATCCCAAGGGCATTCGCGACGTAACCGAATGGTATGTCTCAACCAGCAGCCGGCAGGATTATGTTCATACGATCTTCGAGCGGCAAACAGAGGTAGCCCTGAAGAATCTGGCCGCTGTTTATGCGGCTATCGGCAACACGGTGGACGCGGTCTTCATTTGCGGCACCGATTTCGGCACACAGACTTCGGCCTTCTGCTCGGTGAAAACATTTCAGAACCTTTACTTTCCCTACTACAAGCAGATCAACGACTGGATTCACTCCCATACGCAGTGGAAGACCTTCAAGCACTCCTGCGGGGCGGTTTCCAAGTTTCTTCCCGCCTTTATCGAGGCTGGAATCGACATCCTCAATCCCGTTCAGTGTTCCGCTACCGGAATGGATCCCGGGCAGCTCAAGGCCAACTTTGGAGACCGGCTGGTTTTCTGGGGCGGTGGAGTGGACACGCAAAAAACCTTGCCTTTCGGAACGGCTGCCGAGGTGAGGGAGCAGGTTCTGCGCCGCTGCGAGGTGTTTGCGCCGGGTGGCGGATTTGTGTTCAACAGCATCCATAACGTTCAGGCCCGGACGCCCGTTGAGAACATCGTCGCCATGATCGATGCCGTTCATCATTTCAATGGAGGCCGGTAGCGCGGAGCTTCGGCGCCGAAAGTGACTAGATTCTCCAACCCGCGGTCGGAGGACGTTCCCCTTCCAACCCGCTGCTTGTCGGGAGCGTGAATAGCCTTGTCCCCGGCGTGGCAGGGTTGAATGGACTGCGTGGTCCGGTGAGGACCGAAACCCATCACTTTGCAAATAGGATACACAAATCTGCCAATCAAAGTGAGGACACGAGTCCAGCCTCAGGAGATAATCGACCAATATATAACAAGTAGATGAATGCCCCTCTACGGAGGAAATGTTTGTGGCGGGAGGATAACGCTGGGGCAGCCATGAAGTTTCTTGTCGCCGAATTGTTCGATTCGCGCTCACGCGAAAGTGTCTGTAGTCTGGATCTGCGGATAAGCGTCAAAAAGATGTGATAAACACGCAAAGTAAAACAAAATATTCTTGACAAGATCATTCCGTCCAGCGTAATTTTCCTCCCAAGCGGAGTAATTTACCGGTAACCCAAATTTGCGGCAACGATGAGCCATGCTCCCGTCTTCGCTTTTGGTTTTCGCAATCCATGATGGTTTAAGAGTGAGCGATTTTCGAGTATTTTGCTCCCATCGAAATGTTCAATTTGAACCGGGATGCTGGGAGTTTCCAAGGCTCGGCGGAGTTTCCGGATGTTTCAGTTTTCCCAGCCGAGTGCTTCATTCAGGGCGCCGGCGACAGGTCAGCAAGCGTTGAAACGTTGCCAGCTCAAATGATACGGGTTTGCAAACGCACAGAAATCATCATTAAAGCCAGATTTTCAGGAGGAAAAACGCAATGAGATGTTTTGAATGGAAGGGCACGACCGCACTGATGGCTCTACTCGTTCTGCTGGTTGGATTGCCATTGGCTCTCCACGCGCAGATCGCAACGGGAGGCATAACCGGCACAGTCAGCGATAGTTCTGGCGCAAAGGTTGTCGGCGCAACGATAACCCTGACGAACACCGGCACCGATGTTTCGTCCACCACAACGAGTTCCGCGGGTGGAACCTACTTCTTCAACGCCGTGCTTCCGGGCACGTATACGCTGAAGGCCACGCAGAGGGGATTCAAGACGTACAACGCCGATGGAATCGAGATTCACGTGCAGCAAACGGACAATCTCGATATTCAACTCCAGATCGGCGCCGTTTCAGAGAATGTGACGGTGACCACGGACGCCGCTCTTATCCAGACTGAGGATGCAACGCTGGGCCAGACCATCAACACCCAGTCGATGGACGATATGCCTCTGAACGGCAGAAACTGGGCTTCACTGGGCATGCTGGCCGCCGGAACGACCACGGCCACCACGGCCGCCGCTACCAACAACAACCCCACGGGCAGCGCAAGCAGCACTATGTTCGCAGTCAACGGCGCGAGCTACTGGCAAAACGATTTTCGCCTCAATGGCATTGATAACAACGTCGAATTCTACGGTGGATCGCAGGCCGGCTCGAATGCCTCCATCACCCCCCCGCCCGATGCGATCCAGGAGTTCAAACTGCAGAGCGGCGACTACAGCGCGGAGTTCGGACACTCAACCGGCGCAGTGGTCAACGCGGTGGTCAAAGAGGGCGGCAACCGCGTCAGCGGCGATTTGTGGGAGTATGTCCGCAATAACGACCTCGATGCCAACGAATACTTCAACAAGCAAGCCGGTAACCCGCGCGAGCCTTACCACCAGAACCAGTTTGGCGGCACGGTAGGCGGACCGGTTTACATACCAAAGCTTTACAACGGCCGCAACAAGACCTTTTTCTTTGTCGATATCCAGCCCACGCGGATTATCACTCCCGCCTCCTCGACCAACACCGTTCCCACGGCCCTCGAGAACAGCAGCGGCTTCCAGAACCTGTCAGACTTGATCACCGACAACAACAACTCCTCCACCGCGCCAGAAATGGACGCGTTGAACCGTCAGTTCCCACTAGGAACAGTCTTCGATCCTGCCACCACGCGGCAAGTGGCTGCCGGGGCCACCGATCCAATTACCAACCTGAAAAATTCCTCCGACTCGGCCGTCTGGGTCCGCGACCCCTTCTACTCGGGCAGCCTAAACGGAGTCACCAACTTTACCACCGGCGCAATCGCGAGCCAGCTCAACCAGATTCCGCAGGCAAGGCTCGATCCCAACATGGTCAAGCTGCTGGATCTGTTTCCGGCGCCCACGGCGCAAAACTCAGTCACGAACAACTACTTCCAGACCGGTTCCGCAGTCTGGAATACCAATCAATACGACATCCGAATCGATCAGAACTTCGGCGCCAAGAACACGCTCTTCGGCGTATGGAGCTACAGCCACTTCCATGAGCACACGCCGACCCCGCTGCCCGGAATCGCCGATGGCGGATATTACGGTCTGGGCGTTGAAGACCACCCGCATTGGGCCGTCGCACTGGGATATTCCCACGTGTTCACGCCCACTCTGATCAACGATTTCCACTTCGGCATCAACCACAGCGAAGACAACATTGTTGCCGACGAAGCATACGACTACGGGCTGCCGGCGCAGTACGGCATCCCAGGCGTTCCTCAGAGTCCCGGAAACGGCGGCCTTCCCATCATCAGCATCGGGTCGCTCACGGAACTCGGCGTAGGCGGCTGGACTCCGACCCTGGAAACGGTCATCGCCTCAGAAATGGCCGACAACGTGACCAAGGTCTACGGCAAACAGACTCTCAAGACCGGCTACCAACTGGATATTCTCGATGGGAACCTGGTCCAGCCCGGATGGGGCAGAGGCGGCTTCTACTTTAACGGGCAGTTCTCGACCGTGCCGGCCATCGGCACCAACTTCACCGCCATCGCCGATGCGCTGCTCACTCCGCAAAACTCGACCGTAGGCGGGCCCAATGGAGAAGGCGGAGTGAACGGTCTCGACGCCTCCAACTACGCACCGGCTAACGAACATCGCTATTACATGGGATCCTATATCCAGGATGACTGGAAGGTGACTCCAACGCTCACGCTCAACCTCGGCATTCGCTGGGACTTGACCACTCCGTACGCGGATGACGACGGACTCCAGTCCAACTTCATCGGAAGCGGTACCGGAAATGGCCCCGGCGGCACGCTTTATATTCCGCAAAAGACCTGCAACGGCACAAGGTCAGCCCAGTTCAACACCCAGCTGGCTACTGACGGCATCAGCACAAAATGCGTTGGCGGACTCGACACCGGCGACTACCAGGTCACAAACTTCGCTCCCCGGCTTGGCTTTGCCTATCGTTTCATGCCCAAGGCCGTGGTGCGCGCTGGCTACGGAATTGCCTACGGCGCCCTTGCCAACATCGGCTTCGGCGGAACACTTGCCACCAATTACCCCTACTCCTACAACGTTAACCTAGGCGCGCCGTCTTCCGTTCAACCCCTCGTGGCCGAGGGAGGGAATGGATCCACGGCCACCATCGAAACCGGCTTAGCCAACCTCAACATCCAGAACCCCGCGCTAGTGGATACGGCCGGAATTGCGCTGTATGGAAGGCAATATAACTTCCAAACGCCTTACACGGAGACGATGAACCTTGCGGTGCAGTACCAGTTGTCGAACGCCGACGCCATCCAGGTAGCCTATGTAGGCGCCCTGGGCCGGCATCTCGACAATCTGGGTCAGCATAATTCTCCGTCGGTGCTTCTGCCGCCCGGAGCGAATCTCTACGCTAATATTCCGGACCCGGACTTTGCCCCCAACTCCAACTACGAAACCACCAACGGCGCCAGCATGTATCACTCGCTCCAGGTGGTTTACAACCATCAATTCAACCATGGCCTGACGGTGCTCGCGAACTGGACCTACAGCGATTGCGAACAGGACCAGCTAGGCGAGGGCCAGGGCCTGTCTAGTTATCGCGCGCAATGGCTTCCGGGTTTCGGTATCAAGGGAGACTACCAGCGGTGCGACACAGACGCAAAGAATGTGGTGCACCTCTCGGGCTCTTACCAGCTACCCGTGGGTCACGGCCGCCAGTTCATGAACAGCGGAAACACGGTTGCCGATGTCTTCCTGGGCGGTTGGGCGTTCAACTACATCTTCACCGACCAGGGCGGTCAGCCCTTCACGATCCCTTGCGCAGAGTCGACCGTCTCTTTCTTTGGCTGCAATGCAAACAAGGTTCCCGGCCAGAACATCTACGGTGGCGCTCATAACCAAACACAGTGGATCAATCCGGCAGCCTTCACCACCCCGCCCATAGCTACCGCCGATTCGGCAACCATCGCCTCACTCGGTGGGCAAGGAAGCCAGGCCCGCGGCCCGGCATACGTCAACCTCGATGCGTCGCTCTTCAAGGATTTCCGGTTCAATGAGTACACCCGGCTCCAGTTCAGAGCGGAATCCTTTAACCTGGCGAATCATGCGCAGCTCAATAATCCGAGTACGCTCAACTATCTCAGCGCCAGCAACTTTGGCGAAATCACGAGCGACCGCGGCGCACAGCGGAAACTCCAGCTAGCGCTGAAACTTTACTTCTAAGACTCTCTTTTCACTGACTCACCTGGCTGGCGTCCTTCGCGGACGCCAGCCTCTCTTTTTGGTATTCTCTTTTCTAACGCCGACTCGCTCCCGGCAGAACGGACCCTTCTGATGTCTTCCGGCAGGCTGGCCGTCATCCTCCTGATGCTGGTCACGGCTCTTTGGGTCTCTGTTGCGGCGGTTTCAGCGCAACAAGGGGACGCTCATCCGCAGGCCGCTCCCCAGACAGCGCGGCCCCCGAGCGCCGCCAAGGTTGCCGCGCTGAAAGCCCAGCGCAAGGCGGAAGCAGACCCATCCGAGGCCAATCTGTTCCTATACGCTTCGAGTCTCATGAAGGTGAACTACCCAGCCGCGGAAAAAATCTACCGTTATGCGGTGAGCAAGTATCCCGATTCCGTGCGGCTCCATGCAGGTTTGGCAAGCGCGTTGTGGGTGCAAGGCCAACGGGACGAAGGAGCCCGGGAACTGTGCAAGGCAGCTGAGCTCGACCCAGACGATCCGCACCCTCTGGAGTTTCTTGCGTCAACCGGTCACATACCGGATCTGCTCTACCCTCAGGTCGTCAGCGGGTTGGACCATCTGCGTCACGTTTACCCGAAGGACGGCCTCATCCTCTTCGATTATGAGATGGTGGTATCCAAACGCTCCGACAATGCCTCGCAGGTGCCGAAAGACTTCCTGCCGACACTCAAGGAAGCGGTGCGGCTGACTCCGAAACTACCCGAGGCCTACTTTCAGATGAGCCTTGTGTTTGACGATCAGAAGGATTACGCGGACGAAGCCGATGTGCTCCGCCACGCCGTGGAGCTATCTCCCAAAGATGACCACTATCGCTATCACCTGGCGATGGCCTATAAGAAACTTGGGAATAAGGAAGCATTCCAAAAAGAATTATCGATCGTCCAGAAAACGCACCAGCAATCTAATCCGGCACTCAAATGATTGAGCGAGTGTCACGCCGAGAGCCTTTTCTTCTTGTCGGTTAGCTCCTGGCGGAGCGAGAGAGGAGTCACCCCCTTCATGCGCCTGAAATGCCGGCTGAAATTCGAGTAGTTTCCGAATCCCACGCGAAACGCGATTTCAAGCACGCTCAAATCGCTGTTCACAAGCAGTTGAGCTGCCATTCCGATTCGAAGCTGGTTGATATACGTGGTCATGGTCCGTCCAGTGGCCCGCCTGAAGAACCGGCAAAGACAGGCTTGACTCATGTGGACGGTCTTGGCCAGCTCAATGAAATCCACCTCATGGTCGAAGCGTTGATGGAGATACGTGCATATTTCGTCGATCCGCTTCCTATCGGCGATGCGGCAAAGCGGCCGCAGTGCTGCGGTAGAGATGACTTGCGCATCGGTCTCCTCTGCCAATTCCACCAGCACCGATAGAAAGGTGCTGACGCGCCGGGCGGCAGGAAGCGACGGTATCTCCAAAAGACGAGCTGCAACGTCTTTTCCGGCCCGCGTCGTTCCGAACGCCAAACCCATTCTGCTCTGCTCAAGCATTGACGCCACAGAGCGCAACTCGGGAAGTTCAAAGAATTTTTCGCCGAAGCTATCTTGCCGGAACTGGATCACGATCGCGCGATGTTCTTTGGATGCCCCTGAACTCGGAGGCAGGGAACGGTAAGAATGAGGGAGGTTCGGACCGAGGAGCACCAGGTCGCCGGGCCCATATTCGCAAAAGCTGTCCGCCACAATCCGCTGGCCTTCGCTGTCGGCTATGAAGGTGAGTTCAAATTCGGGGTGATAGTGCCAATCGAAAGGAAAGACGCGCTCGATTCTCTCGAAAGCGGTGAAACTGCCGAATCCTTCCCGGATTTTTTCAAATCTCGCCAGCATAAGACGAACATTAACACTGTTAACATTATTTTGACAAGAAGTTTGAGAATCTTGCTAATTGAATACATGTTTATACGTCGTCGACGAGTGAGTTCGTTTCGATCGGGCCCAAGTGGGGATCAGTGAAATGAGAACGCTGTGGCGCTCTATGATTGGAGTTGGGCAGTTGGAAGCCTGTGGCTGGGTCAAGCTGCAATGGCGGCCAGCCTCGAACGGTTTCGGTCAACCAAGTACAGGCGGAGGTCAAACGATCAGTGGACGCCGTCGAATCGCATTGGTAACTTTAAGGAATCCGATTGCGTCCGTTTTAAGCGGAACAGGAAAGCCTTCGCAGGAGAAACCACAAATGAAACCAGGTGAAAATTCGCGATCGAATGAACACGCTCCAGGAGAATCGTATCGAGGCTATGCTGGGCTGCCGCCATTGGTCGGCCTCCAAACCATGCACGACGCCACGACCACCGGCCTTACCGTGACCGAATCGGTGGAGCGCATCAAGCGCATTCATTGGTCGCTCAAGCGTCTCCACTTCGCTTTCGTTGCGCGCATTCCCAGCATGCCGGTCTATGAGCTGAAGATGGCTTTCAGCCTCCATGCGCATTTTTGCGCGGAACACGTGGGCGGATTTGCCAAGCGCGTGCACGAGATGCGCCAGCCTCCTTACGGATTGGAAGTCCCTCCCGATCCGATGCTCGATATCTTTCTGGACGAGGTTCTGGCCGCTCCGACTACCGAGTCCCTTCTGTTGGGGCTGTACGAATACGCTGTGCCGGCCGTCGTTCGCGCCCTCGAACATCTCATCGCCGATACCAACAAGTTATTCGATCATCCAACCTATCGCATCTGCCGGTTCACGCTGCTCGAAATGCAGGATGCGCTTCAATATGGCCAGGAAGCGATCCGCTGCGTGGTCAAGGAAGAGGACCGCACTGCGCTTCACAATTGGCTCTCTACGCTGGACCGGCTTCTGGCAGCCGCCGGCGATCTTGACGGGAAAGCGCCGAAGAGCGGGGAGACCGTGGAGCGGTATTTTTCCGCTGCCGAGTTCCGGTACGATCCAGTGCCACAGCGCGACGAGCGGTTCCAGGATCCATACAATATGGGCGTGAATGCCGAGGCGATGCTTTTCGATGCCGCCATTCCGCCGCTGCCCAAGACCATCATGCTTTACTTCAAGCGGATGCGCGAGATTGACGTTCCGGAGATGATGTCCAGCATCCTGGTAGAGGTTAAAGGCAAGCCCTGGGAATACTATCGCGACATGACCCGCCAGCTGTGGGACGAGGCTCGCCACGCCATGATGGGCGAGGTCGGCTTTGTCTCCCTCGATGTGGATTGGAGGAAGATTCCGTTCAACTTCACATGGTCGCTCGGCCTGAACACCATTTTGACGGCCAAGGAGCGGCACGCGGTTCTTTTCACGATTGAGCAGGGCCTGATGCCAAAAAGAACCGGCAAGGAGTACGAGTGGGAGGTTGGCGTGGCCACGGCCGATCCTCTGACTGCGATGATCCAGGACTATGACTGGGCCGACGAGATTTTGCACGCCAGGATTGGACGCGAGTGGATTGTGCCCCAGATCGGCTCCCAGGTGGAAGCAATGGCATATGGCGATCAGGCCTGGTCGCGGACGCTGGCGGACTGGCAAAAATGGAAGGACGAGGGCCTTACCGAACACCGCAACTGGTGGCCCGATGTCTATCGCGAGGCATGCAAACACTGGGGCATTGAACCAGATCCCGATCTGCTGGCGTATAACACAAATTACCAGAGCACACGGGCGGATCTCAAAGAGGTAGCGGCGGGCTAAATCGGGAGTTGTGATTTGCACCGGCTAAAGAATCTGAAGTGCCGGCCGGCCCCGCGCAAAAGTCATGTCCGGGATGCACCTGACTGCCAACCAGCACCATTCAGCCCACGACCTTGCTGGCCGCGGGCTGAATCTGGTATCTGAAACTTTCTCCCCCTCAACTCCATCTATGGCTGTTCGCGAATCCCCGTTCTTGGTGGTCTGTCCGCACTTGATTCGCGTCGGCGTATGCGGCCGGCAGTGGCGGGCCTTCGATCACGATCCTGTTGGATTGGCGCGTCGCCGACTCGTGGAAGGGCGGCCCGGATATCAATTAAACGAGAGGCGGACTCTCCATGAAGGTAAGCGCGGCAGTGACCGAAGGCGATGGTTCTTACGCAATTGAGACGATCGAGATCGACTCGCCCGGCGAGGGAGAGGTGCTTGTCGAGATGAAGGCCAGCGGCGTATGCCACACGGATTGGGACTCGCTGCGCTGGAAGAAGCGCCTGATCACGGGCCACGAGGGAGCGGGCGTGGTACTGGCCACAGGAAACGGAGTTCGCGATCTCCTGGCAGGCGAACGAGTGATGCTCAACTGGGCGATTCCCTGCGGCGCATGCTTTCAGTGCCAGCGCGGCAAGGAGAGCATTTGCGAGAATCGGGGCGCCGTTCCCGACTCGCGCTTTCATTCGCCTCGGGGTCCGCTCAATGCCTCCTTTGGACTGGGCACCATGGCTACCCATGCCATTGTGCCTCAAGCCGCGGTGGTCAAACTGGACGCCGGGGTGCCTTATCCAGTGGCGGCGATTATGGGCTGCGCGGTCATGACCGGCTTCGGGTCGGCCGTCAATGTGGCTCAGGTTGCCGAGGGAAGCGTGGTGGTAGTGCTGGGTTGTGGAGGCGTTGGACTGAGCGTAATGCTTGGCTCCCGTTACCGCAAGGCCGGGCGTATTATTGCCGTCGATGTGAACCCCGTCCGGCTGGAAATTGCAACGCAGTTCGGCGCGACGGAGACCTTGCTGGCCGACCGCAATGACAAGGGCCTGGCCGAAGCCGCGCGCGAGGTGCGCCGCCGAAACGGAGGTCGGGGCGCCGATTACGCCTTCGAATGTACAGCCGTCCCGGAGCTTGGGCCCGCCCCGCTGGCCATGGTGCGCAATGCCGGGACCGCAATCGGAGTCAGCGGCATTGAGCAGGTTGTGCCTGTGGATATGGAACTGTTTGAGTGGGACAAGGTCTATACCAATCCTCTGTATGGTTCCTGCCGCCCGGCGCGCGACTTTCCCCTGCTCATGGATCTCTATTTGAAAAAGCAGCTTCCCCTCGATGCCATGGTCACCCGCACCTACTCGCTCGATGCGCTGGGGCAGGCGTTCCACGATATGCATGCCGGAATCAACGCCAAAGGAGTGTTGGTTTTTTGAGCAGCCGATTCCGCACTGTCGAAATCTCGGACCCAGCCTATGCGCACGAAGGACTCAAATATCTAACGGCGAAGAGTCCGGCGCTTGGGCGTCGCGGCGAACTATGTCTCTGGGTGCCCGAAGCAAGCCGTATCGAAATCCTTCTCATCCTGTTGCACGGAGTCTATGGCAGCCATTGGGCATGGTCGCTGAAGGGCGGAGTTCATCGGACGGCAGGGCGCCTGGTTGCTGCGGGAGAGATTCCACCGATGGTCATCGCCATGCCCTCGGACGGCCTTCAAGGCGACGGGAGTTTTTATCTCACCCACCCGCGCGGGGCAGATGTGGAAAGCTGGATTGTCGATGAGGTCCCGGCGCTGGCGCAGATTGCCGTGCCCTCTCTCGACGACAATGCCCGCATTGCCATCGGCGGCCTCTCCATGGGAGGATATGGCGCCATCCGGCTGGGCGCAAAATATGCCGGCCGATTTGCGAGCATGTCGGCGCATTCGTCGATTACCGACATTGATCAGGCAAGCCTCTTCACCGAGGAGCCGCGCGAAAGTTTCCTGGCCTGCGCGCCGCGACAGGAACTGAGCCCGCTTTACTGGTTGCGCCGCCATAAGGATCGGCTGCCCAGGCTGCGCTTCGATTGTGGCGTGAGCGATTCGCTCATTGAGGGCAATCGCTTTTTGCACCGCGCTCTCGAGGCGGAGGGGATTGAGCATGAATATGAAGAGTTCGGAGGCGGCCACGAATGGCCTTACTGGCGGGAACATGTGGCCAGCACCCTGCGCTTTGCCGGCCGGCCCACTGGCAAAGGCTGATAGATTGGAATCGCACCGATACCTCTTCGAAATCGCATTTTGATCGAAGCAATGGCAAGGAAGGATCAGGCAGATGATTGCAGAAATCCAGATACCTCCTGTTCTGAAGATCGGCGGCGGATCGTTTTTTGAAGCGCCGGCCATCGTGGCCAGGTTGAACTGCGTGCGGCCCCTGATTGTCACCGATCCCTTTCTTGCCGGCCGCGGGCTGCCTGCTGCGTTGCAGGAACTCATTCTCAGTTCGGGACGTGAATGTGCCGTCTTCTCAGAAACGGTCGCCGACCCGACCAGCGATGTAGTCGAAGCCGGAGCGCGCGTGTTTATTGCCGGCGGCCACGATTCTCTTGTGAGTCTGGGCGGCGGAAGCCCCATCGATACCGCCAAGGCAATCGGGATGCTGGCAGCCAATGGCGGCCACCCGCGCGATTACAAGGTCCCTCATCCCATTCCGAAATCGGGTCCGCCGCATCTTGCCATTCCGACCACTGCCGGGACCGGCTCGGAAGTGACCCGGTTTACGGTGATCACCGACTCGGCCAATGACGAAAAGATGCTCATCGCGAACGGCACGCTGATCCCATCGGCTGCGATCGTGGACTATGAACTTACGTTGTCCATGCCGCGGCGGTTGACCGCAGATACCGGTACGGACTCTCTCACTCATGCCATCGAAGCTTACGTGAGCCGGAAAGCGAACCCCTTTACAGACAACATCGCCCTGATAGCCATGAAAACAATTTGGGCTGAACTGCCGAAGGCTTTTCACGAGCCTGGCGATCGCTCTGCGCGCGAAGCCATGATGCTGGCGGCTACGCTCGCAGGCATTGCGTTCTCGAATGCCAGCGTGGCGCTCGTGCATGGCATGAGCAGGCCCATTGGGGCCCTCTTTCATGTTCCGCACGGGCTATCGAATGCGATGCTCCTACCGGCGGTCACCGCCTTCTCGGCACCCGCCCAGCAGGAGCGTTATGCCGACTGTGCCCGTGCCATGGGGGTTGCAGCCGCAGCGGATTCGAATGACATGGCTTGCGGAAAACTCGTAGAAGCCTTGTACCGCCGCAACGATGAGTTGGAAGTCCCTTCCCCCAGTAAATTCGGCATCGACGAGCAGCGCTATTTTGAAGCGATCCCGCGGATGGCGGCACAGGCGCTCGCATCCGGCTCGCCGCAGAACAATCCGCGCGTCCCGGCAGCGCACGAGATCGAGCAGCTCTACCGCGAGGTGTGGGCCTGAAACGGTGGACGAATCTCTTTCAGCCGCTGCTGCCCGACTGCGATTGGGCGAACCGCATTATCGCGCGCAGGTTGTCATGCGGAGTGTCCCGCACTATTTCGCAACCGGCGGCCACCACCCACCGCTCGCCTGCTTTTTGGCGTAGCGCATTCAGTGTACGCGTAATCGTCTCTGCCGATCCATTGCGGATATCTCTTACCGGATCGAGGTTCCCGGTGACCGCCTGAAGCGGACCTAATTGTGCGCGTGCATCTTCCAAGGGCACTGGTGAATCGATATCCACGAGTTCGCATCCAAGCTTGCCGATTTCAGGCAAAATTCTTCGCGTATTTCCGCAGATGTGGAGTCGAACGATTCCGCCATGAGCCTGGATCGCATCGATCAGCTTCTTCTCCCATGGCCACACAAACTGCTTGTAGATGCGTGGACCCACCAGCGACGCGGCGGCGTCTCCTACTCCAATGCTGTCTGCGCCTGCCTCCAACTGGACAATCGCAAAGCGGATGGCTAACTCCACGCTGAATGCGAAAAGATCGGAAACGAACTCAGGGTCATCGGCAAAGTCCGTCATCAGGCGGTTGATTCCACGCAGGTCAGCGGCCTGGGCACATGGTCCTGAAACCCAGCCCTCCACCAGCAAACTGTTTCCCACCTGCCGACGCAGCGATTCGACGCCTCGAACCCGATTTTCAATTCTTTCGCCGGAAACCGCTCCCCGCGCTCTTACCTCCGCAAATGCGCGTTTATCAGCCAGCAGCGATTCGTCTTCGATCATCGCGGGCGGTTGATCTTCATACCACTTGATCGCGGCGCCCACATCGGCGGCTTCAGGACCTGGGGGTCCGATGCATGAGACATGGTCAAAACCGAAGAGTCCGGCCGTCTTCACCTGCGCGTCGGCCATCACCCGGTAATCGCGAGCGTACTCTCCGTACTTTGCCCCGAGGATATCGGCGGCGAACATCATGGTAATCGGCATGAAAGCAAGGTGGTCGGTCGCATGTCCAGCAACTGTGGCAAGAATTCGTTCCCGGCCAGTCATAAACAGCACCCGCCTTTGCCTTGCATCGGCTTCATTCGATCTCCATCTGGCGCATCACAGAGTTACGAGGGGGCGAGTCCTGCACTTCGGATAATGGTCAGAAGGACGATTGTTGTCCCTCGCTTCGCGCAGCGTCATGCTTCCGATCCCATGTTTCTTGCGTCAAGTTCAATATAGGCCGCGCGCGTACCGTCTACAACTCTTCTAGAAGGATAAAGTCGAGCGGCTTGCAATAATTCGCTTTACCGGTAACCCACCGCATGGAATTTGCTGTTGACACTTCCTCCGCTGTCCGGAGATTCGTTTAGAATGAATCCAAGATGGCACAGGCGGAAATTGACAAATCGACCCTCGGTTGGAAGGGGGTCGTGCGCCATCTTCACCTTGCCCCGCGCGCGTTTTTGCCTATGCGCGAGGTGGGCGAATTGAAATTGATTGCCGGCATCGGCATTGAGGGCGACCGTTACAAGCTGGGCCACGAAGCCGGCTTTTACTCGCACCTGCCCGAAGAGGGACGCCAGATTACGCTGTGCGAGATCGAGACCCTATGGGCGCTCAAACGCGATTACGGCATCGAATTGAGCCCCGCTGAGCATCGCCGGAATGTGACCGTCGAAGGCGTGCCCTTGAATCACCTGGTGGGCAAGCAGTTCTGGCTCGGTGACACATTGATCGAGGGGACGCGGTTATCCACTCCCTGCCGGCATATCGAGGAGTTGACGGGCAAGGCCGTCTTCGATCCCCTCGTTCATCGCGGCGGCTTGAACTGCAAAATTCTTGAAGGCGGGTTGGTTCACACCGGCGACCTGGTGAGGTCGTTCTGATGGCGGCTACTGCCATCACCACTGTCGCAACGGTGGTGAAGCGGATCGAGACAGCCGGCCGGGGAATCAAATACTTCATTCTAGAAGATCCGGACGGTTGGGAGCTTCCGCCGGCACAGCCAGGAGCGCACATCGATGTGTACTTGCCAGGCGGCCTGGTGCGCACTTATTCGCTGTGCAACGGGCCGCACATCGAGAACCGCTACGAATTCGCCGTCAAGCACGAAGAAGCTGGACGCGGTGGCTCAACCTTCCTCTACAACAAGGTTGCCGTAGGCGACAAACTCGGCGTTTCCCTGCCCCGCGGAGGCATTCGGCTGCCACCGAACACAAGGCATATATTGATCGCGGGCGGCATAGGAGTGACGCCGTTTCTCTCCGTTGCCTCTTCCCTGTTGCATCGCGGCGAGCCCAACTTCATGCTCCACGTTGTTGCCCGCGGAGAGTTGCCCCTTGCTCGGCTGCTCGCTCCTCTTCAGGCTCGAGAGCTTGCGAGGGTATACGACACCACCGGAGGCCGCCCGGATTTGAGAGCGATGATCGGGAGTGCTGCGCCCGGCATCCAGGTCATTTGTTCGGGCCCACCGGGAATGCTTGACGCCTTTGGTGCAGCAACGCGCGATTGGCCTCTCAACCAGCTCCACATCGAGCGATTCGTACCGCCGCCACTCGTTTTTGATCCCGATGCTCGACCCTATACGCTCGTTCTCGCTCGCGCCGGCAAAACGCTGGAGGTCCCGGCGGGACAATCGATGTTGTCCGCCATTGCCGAGTGCGGCGTCCAGGTCCCCACATCCTGCGGCGGCGGAATCTGCGGAGCCTGCCGCGTACGGGTGCTGGAGGGTCATCCGCTGCATCACGACAGATTTCTGTCGCCCGTCGAGCGGGAGCACAACCTGCTCGCTTGCGTGGCAGGGTGCGCCGACGGAAGGCTCGTGCTCGACTTATAACTTCCACCATCGTCGCCGCTCCTCGCCGCACGCACTACAATTGAATTCAATCAATATTGAAAGGTTTTGAATCCCAATGGTCCCACTGAATCGCCGGGAGTTTCTCGGTGGCGCCCTGGCGGCAGGCACCACGCTGGCCTCCTCATCGCTCACTCCAATCGAGGCCCAAACATCCCAGGGCGCAGAGTCGCATGCTGTGCGAACTTCCAGCACCGCGCCCTTAGCCGGCGCTTCCATCATTGATTTTCGCTATGCCCCGGCGCTGCGGCAAACTGCCTTTTGTTTTCCCGATGACCCGTACAAGAGTCTCGTCAGCCAGGATGGGGAGTTGCTCTACGGCTATGAATATGGCGGGTCCCCGCTTTCCTTTCCCTTGCGGGTTGCCTTTGCGCTGGGCGGCATGCAGCCCCCGGGAAAAACGAGCCAACAGATTGAGAGCCCCTCTGTTCCCATCGTTCGCACTACGATCGAGTATCCCGGCGCATCAATCGTTCTCACCACGTTTGCAACCAATCACGCGGCCGAGGGGCGGGTCGACAACGTTCTCGTTGATATCTCTCCAAACTCCCGTGACACCGCGAACATTGAACTGCTGATTAAATTCCGGACGGCGGAGAAATTCGACCAGGCTGAGAACAAAGGCGTGTGGACTGTCCTGCGCCGCGGCTCGAATGAGGCGCTGCTGGTCGGCAGAGCAATTCAAAAAGATCTTCCCGGGGGCGCGCCCGTCGGCACGTTCGATTGGATCGGCGAAAGCGCCGATACCCAATGGCTGAGGCTCCGCCATGGCCAAACCTCGCAGGGCAGTCCCTACCGGGCCTTCTTCCGGCTTCCACAGGCCAAGCAAGATCCGGCTTCGCTCGCGGAAGGGTTGGCGAATCCGGTGCGCTGCCTGGAGGAGTGCCGCTCGTTTTGGGCTTCATGGTCCGCGTTTCGCCGCCCCGTCGATTGGAAAGTGCCAGGCCGACCGGGCCAGTTCGTTGAAGCATGCGCGCGCAATATTCTGCAAGCGCGCGAAGTGCGCGACGGCAAGCTCACTTTTCAAGTCGGCCCAACGTGCTACCGGGGCTTGTGGGTGGTCGACGGCAATTTCATCCTCGAAGCCGCGCGCTACCTGGGCTACGACAAGGATGCGGAGGAGGGCCTGCGCACCACGTGGTCGAAACAACTCAGCAACGGGCAGTTCGTCGCCGGGGGCGGGCAGCATCATTGGAAGGACACGGCCATCGCGATGTTCACGCTGGCGCGCCAATGCGAGTTGAGCCAGGACTGGACCGCACTGCGCGACCTGGAGTCCCAGGTCGTCAGCGCCATCCATTTCCTGCGCTCCTTGCAAGCCGACGCGGTGAAAGAGGGCAGCGCCCTCGGCCGCTATGGCCTGCTCTCGAAAGGAGTAGCCGATGGAGGCATCAACGGTCCCTGCGAAGAACTCACCAATACAGTTTGGGCGCTTGCCGGTCTCAAGGCAATCGCCGAAGCCGGGGAGCGGCAGAAGGTGGAAAGCCTCAACGATGCGCGTCCCTTCTATAACCAGCTTCGCGCAGCGTTTCTTCAGGCCGCAACCCATGAGTTTCGCCGCTATGAATCCGGATTCGAGTACCTGCCCATCCTGCTCAAAAACGACCCGCTCTGGCGGGCGCCCGATCCATGGGACAGGCCTCATCCGCAATCGGCGCAGTGGGCCCTCTCCCAGGCCATCTTCCCCGGCTGCGTTTTCGACCCGCAAGACCCCATCGTCCAGGGCCACGCGAAATTGATGCAGGCCGTCACCAGGGAAGACATCCCATCCGAGACCGGGTGGGCCCGTCACGAATCCGTGTGGACCTACAACGCAGCCTTCGTTGCGGAAGTTTACCTCTGGCTGGGCATGAAGAAGGCCGCGCACGACACCTTCATCGGCTTTCTGAACCATGCTAGCCCGCAGTTCTGCTGGCGCGAGGAGCAACCGCTGCAAAATGCGATGGTGAGCACCTACGTGGGAGACATGCCGCACAACTGGGCTAGCGCGGAGTGCATTCGCTATGTTCGCCACATGCTCGCGCTCGAAGACGGAACTCATTTGCGCCTGCTGGCCGGCGTCACCGACGGGGAACTTGCCTCGGAGGAGGAATTTATATTGACGGGAACCCCCACACGGTTCGGGCGTCTTAATCTGCGGCTTGAGCCGCTCGACCATGGGCGGGGCTGGCGGCTGGCTTTCGAACGCGAATCGGGCCAGATGCCCGAGAAGATCTCCTTGCCGCTCAGCCTGGGCAGCCAATTCAAATTCTCTCAGGCCGAAGGCGCCCATTCACGCCTCGACGGCGACCTTATGCTCGTGGACATCGCGGCATCGCGCTGGACGGCTTCGTGGAAGGGATAATCGCCTAGCCCGGACCTTCTTTACACACCGGCCCGAGTTATCGTACATTGTCCGAATGCTGGCCAACCTCAAGCTGCGCAGGATCTACGACGGCCTCATTTATCTCGCGGAATCCACCAGGAAGCTGCAGATGCTTCAGAGTCATCATCATATTGAACTCGAACTCAATCTGGTGGTGCAGGGAACGATCACGTATGTCGTGAGCGGCCGGCGCTTTACATTTTCGCAAAGGACCCTGCTCTGGCTCTACCCTCAGCAGGAGCACCAGATGGTCGACCGGTCGAACAATGCGCAATTCTACGTGGCGGTCTTCAAGCCCTCGGTCATCGGGAAATATTGCCGAACCTCCCCGTATGAGGGCCTCAAGCGCGACCATATCGAGCAGGACGGCGTCTTGAGCACAGTGCTGAAGCCGGAGTCTTTCGACCTCATACGCAAGACAATGGACTGGTTGATGCAGGGATCGTTGGATTCCGACCTGCTGAATCGCGAGGCGGGCTTTGGGCCGGCGTCGGACTTTCGATTCGAGCACAGCGATCCGGATAGCCTGAACGCCGGGCTTCATTTCCTTCTGCTGCTTTGCTGGCGGAGCCAGTTTGCCGGGAAGACGACACGCGAGGCAATCTCGCTGCATCCGGTAGTGCAGCGCGCGCTGAAGTCGCTGAGCGAAGGAAACTCGGAGCAGACTCTGGAAGAGTTGGCAAAATCCTGCGGGGCGAGCAAGTCGTATCTGAGCAGAACATTTCACCGCCAGATCGGCGTCCCTTTGAATCGCTACCGCAACTCGCTGCGCCTGTCCCGCTTCTTTGAGCATTACCAGCAGCCGGAACAGAAAACCATTACCCAGGCCGTTTATTCGGCGGGATTCGGCAGCTACGCACAGTTTTACAAGATCTTTTCGCAAGCCTACGGGCGCGGGCCTCGCGACTGCCTGCGAGGGGATTAACCGCCGACCGGCTTCACGCCGAAACCCGGCGCGGGCAAAATTCGACCACTTGCGGCCCCCAGTTGCAATGGCCAGATTCATCACGCGGTCTTGACCGGGAAAACCCGGTGCGGATCGGACCAATGCTCTTCGATCTCCTCCAGCCGCTTGTTCCTAGTCTCGGGAACATAGAGCCATGTTACGATTCCCTGGGCCAGGGCCATCAGAGCCAGGAATCCGAATGTCGTCGCCTTCCCGATTACATGGAACGCATAGGGGAAAAACAAGACAACAATCGCGTTCGCCACCCACTGCACGAGCACCGGCACCGTCATCGCCATGCCGCGAACGTCGTTTGGGAAGATCTCCGGCGCAAGCGTCCAGAAAACGGGGCCGATGCAGGAAGAGAAGAAGGCGAGATAGACAAGGATCAGAGCCAGAACCAGGACCCCGTGAAAATGCCCGGCCAGCACGGCGCATATGAGCGCCAGCAGGGAAACTGCCATTCCAAATGACCCGACAATGTAGAGAGGCTTGCGCCCATACTTGTCGATCACCAGCAGCGACACAAGCGTAAACAGGAACTCGGTGATTCCAACCACAATGGTGGAAGCGAGAGCACCCTCGACTTTCCAGCCCGCCGACTGGAAGATAGCCGGCGCGTAGTCGACGATGGTGTTGATCCCCGATACCTGGATGAGAATTGCCAGGGCAGTGCTGACCCATAGTGCCCTGCGAACACCGGGCCGCAGCAACCCGCGCCAGTTCTTGGTCTCCTTGTGCATGGTTGCCGTGATTTCCGCAATTTGAACACGCGCAATCTCCGCGCCGCTGATCCGCTCAAGCACGGCAAGGGCCTTATCCCGCCGGCCGGTCAACGCCAGGAATCGAGGCGATTCCGGAGCCAGCACGACGAACAGCAGAAATATGGCAGATGGAACCACTCCGGTAAGAAACATCCATCGCCAGTTGTTGGCGCCGGTATTGCGCAGGAAAAAATTGATGCCATACGAGACGATGATGCCGATCACAATCGACAGTTGATACAGGGTTCCCAGTCGTCCCCGGATGGAGGGCGGCGAGACCTCGGCCACGTACATGGGAGAAAGCAATGACACTCCGCCCACAGCCAATCCCCCCATGAAGCGGGCAGTCACAAAGAAATTGAAGCTAGGCGCGAATGCGGTCGCAATCGAGGTGACGGCAAAGAGCAGGGCAACCGATATGAGAAGTTTTTTTCGCCCGTAACGATCGGCCAGCCTGCCTGCAAAAAAGCAGCCCACCACGCAACCAAAGAGCAGCGAACTGAATGCCCAGCCGAGCCGGATATCGTCGAGGCTAAACTGCCTGGTGATAAATGGCCCTGCGCCGGTGATGATGGCCACGTCAAACCCGAAAAGCAGGCCGCCCAAGGCAGCCGTTGCTGCCAGAAAGGCTACGTAGCGCGTGTTGATTGACTGGGCCAATGAATCACACTCCTTTGGAAGAAAGCCGATCGCCTGCGATCATGCGCCCGGCTTCAGCAAAACAGATATGGGCGAGGTCCTTGTAGAGCAGAGCCTGGGCGTAGCGGTCGGACTCTTCGATCAGTTCGCCGGAAGAGTGCGGAAACATGCGCGCGTAATAGTGCGTTGAGGCAAGCAACTCGGGCGCGAAAATAAGTATGTCTCCGGGAATGGCAGCGCCGAGAAAACCGGCCATGGCACGCGTCCACAACTCTTTGAAGTGGGCTAGATAGTCGACCACTCCGTGTGCATGGGCCGGCCTTCGATTGAGGTCCGCGTCGATCGATACCTGCATGCAGCCGGGACTTGCGATGCGTCCGTGAATAAATCCTACCCGCGCGAAGATGGGCTCCATGAAGGCCAGCTTGGCTTGCCAGTCGCCATAGACCATCTCCTGGCCGCAGTAGTAGTGACTGAAATCTCCATTGAATCGGATCTCTGGAAATTTTTGGGCTATTCGTACCGTGCGCCACAGGTCCTGTGTGACGGTGGCGCGGTGCGTCTCAACAAAGATGGGCAGATGGCGGCGCGCGGAAGCAGAGAGCACCGCCTCCACAAGACGGAAAACTTCATCGTCGTCTTCCATGCCCCAGCCAACGTGGACAGTGAGGCACAGGTCGCCGCGCTCCGCGTGCCGGGCAGCAATCGCATCCGCTTCCTCGGGTGCATTGATCCGGCTGAGGCCGCAATACCCAAAGGGAACTGCCGCGGGTGGGCGCTCGTCCGTCGTGAGCTGAACTCCTTCGAAGCCGTCGGCCAGCAATTTCTCGTATCGCGCCTGTCCTTCAAGTCCCGGCCACGAACTGTCGGCGCGCAGGTCCACGAGGTTATCAAGATTCAGATAAACACTCAGCCTCGGTTGCAGGGAGGAGCCATCGTTCACAAAGCCCGAGTTTGATGTCATCGGCAACCTGCTTAGAATTCGTCGAATGCAATCTGGTGCGTGGGAATATCGAGTGAGGCGAGCATCCTGGTGCATGCCTTGATCATCATGGGCGGCCCGCACAGATAGTACTCCACCGACCCGGGCCTTGGATGCTCACGAAGGTATTTCTCAAGCACGACTTCGTGAATGAAACCCACATGGCCCTGCCACCTGTCCTGGGCCAAGGGTGAGGAAAGAGCAATGTGGAAGGCAAAGTTTGGATGGGTTCTCGCAAGTTCCTTGAAGTAGTCCTCGTAGAAAATCTCCTGGCTCGACCGGGCGCCGTACCAGAAACTGATCTTGCGGGCAGTCCGCTCGTTCTCAAGCAAATGCGCGATCTGCGCGCGCAGCGGAGCCATCCCCGCGCCGCCGCCGATAAAGACCATCTCGCGCTGCGTGGGTTTGACATGGAAATCGCCGAAGGGCCCAACGGCCGAGACTTTGTCGCCGGGCTTGAGGCTGAAAACATAACTGGAGCCGATTCCCGGCGCGCAGTCCTGGCCCGGCGGCGGCATGGCGATGCGAACGTTGAATCGCAGCACGCGCTCCGTTTGCGGGTTGCTGGCCAGCGAGTAGTTGTTGCGGCGCCCGGCCTTTGGGTTACTGACCGTGAAATCAACCAGGTGCTGATTCTTCCAAACGCTGGCAAACGGCTCGGGGATTTCAAAGTCGCGGAAGCGGATTGTCTCGAAGGCCGGAATGTCGAGTTGCAGATAGTCGCCCGGAGTAAATGCAATCTGCCGGGCGCCATTCATGGGCTCGAGGACTAGTTCCTTGATGAATGTAGCAACATTGCAGTTGCTCACCACGCGGAACTCGAACGCTTTTTGCGCCCGCGCTCCGACGCCACCTGCTTTGGCAACATTGATGCGAATTTTCCCTTCCCGGCTTTCAACCGGATACGTCACCAGCCCGCGGCAGATGGGCGCTCGCGCAGGCGATCCGTCCACCAGGTTGAACCGGCCATTGTGCTTGGGGCACTCGATCATGCGACCGACAATCAGGCCTTCGGAAAGGTGGGTATTGCCGTGCGTGCAGACTCCGTCTGTGGCATAGAGCCGGTCCTCAGCATCGCGGTAGACCGCATAGGTCTTGTGGCCATGGTCGAACCGAATCACATCCGAGCGCCCCAGCGCGGCGGCGTCGCAAGCCGTAACCCAGCCCTCGGCGTCGGGTTCGGCCGCGGAAATACTCGCCCTCTGAAGCACATTGAACTTGACTTCGGGAAGCCGGCGCTTCACATGATAGGCAGGGTCTTTCACCTGCCGCAATACCGTTGGAATGATCTCGCGCCATGCGCTCAGCAGGCTCGGATACGGTGTCGGGCAGTCGTCTTTGACCGCTGCGTGCAACCGCGGCAGCGCGTGGTAAGGCACCAGCGGGAACATGTGGTGCTCTACGTGGTAATTCATATTCCAGTAGAGGTAGCGGTGAATCGGGTTCATATACACCGTCCGGCAATTGAGACGGTGATCGAGCACATTCTCGGCCAGTCCGGCGTGCTGGGTGAGCCCGTACACAGAGAGCAGCCACGCGCCGAAAAGATTCCCCAGCCCCACAAATAGCAGCGGAAGCATGCTGCGGCTATAAATTGCCAGGCCAATCACGCATGCATAGATGGCTACATAGATACGAGCCCTGCGAATCACCTGGGGGAACTCCATCTCCGGGATAAAGGTCTTCTCGATTGCGGAGAGGCGCCCGAAAGAGTGCAGCACGATCTGCTTGAAGTATTTGGGATACACGTGAAGATTGAAGAAGCCCAGAACGATCAGCTTCACGTTGGGCGGAAGCGGAACGGCAATCTCCGGATCGCGCCCCACGATGATGGTATCGCTGTGATGGCGGATATGGCTCCAGCGCCACACGGTGGACTCGCGCATGACCATGAACGACGCAATTTCGTAGAGCACATCGTTCATCCAGCTGGTCTTGAATGCCGTGCCATGGCCGGACTCGTGCCAGCGCGAGTCCGAGGTGGAAGCGTAGAGCACGCAGTAAATGAGATACGGCACAATGGCCCAGTACGTGCCCCACAGACGCCAGGTCGCCCAAGCAAAACCAAAGATGAGCGCAAACCACACGATCGTGTCGCGAATGGCGGGACCGTTGTGGCGCTCCAGAAGGCTGCGCATGGTCTCGCGGGGTACTGCACATTGGTACCAGTCGGCCTCGGCAAGGCCTCTTTCCACGGCGAGAGTTGAATTCATTCCCGTGAGGCTATAGTCGAACTTTATTGGTGTTTCTGAGATGGTGACGGTGTCGTATCCCATAATCAACCTGGCTCCTTGCAGGATTTTATGCTGCGCGGCCTTCTTATCCGCGCTCTGCTTTCCGTAACTTTCGTCGAACTTCCTTCCGGATCGCTTCCACAACTTGCCCGCGGCATCGCGGTGCCTGACTGGCCGCTCACAACGAAGATACTTATCTCAATCGGATAGGGTTGAAAACGCCCACACCGTGGTCTCATGTCTTGGACGTGCGGGGTGCAGAATGATGTCGCCGAGATTCGGCGAATTTGCCCCATCCGGATAGCCCTCGCATTCCAGGCAGAGGCCCGCGTGCCGCTGATAAGCGCCGCCTGATTTCCCGATGTGCGACCCATCCAGGCCGCATCCTGAATAAAATTGCAAATAAGCGTCGGTGGTGGACACTTCGAGCACTCGGCCACTTTTGCGATGCACCAGGCGAGCCACAGACGCGGGCTTCCGCACCGCGTCGCGGGTATCCGCATGACGCACGGCATACAAGTCACCATGATTCAAAAACAACCGAGGAACGGCCTCTTCCAGACTGCGCCCCTGGCGAAAATCAACGTCGCGTCCATCCACGGATTCAACCCGGCCGAGCAGTGTCATGTCTTCACCGGTGGGTACGATCTGGTCAGCGTGGATCTGAAGCTCGTGATCGGCAATCGAGCCGGCATCCTCACCGGCTAGGTTGAAGTAAGTGTGTTGAGTCATGCTCACCGGCGTTGCCTGGTCCGTGCTTGCCTCGGTATCGATCCACACGGAATTATTGTCGGCAACCGTGTAAGTTACGGCCGCGTCCACAGCTCCCGGGTATCCCTCTTCGCCGTCAGGGCTGTGATAGGTGAGACGCAGCGAGGGCCTGCCAGCCGCATCTTCCACCGGCGCGGCAGTCCAAATCCTTTTGTCGAATCCCGTGATGCCGCCATGAAGGTGGTTGTTCCCATCGTTCGGCACAAGCTGGTAAGTTTTTCCTTCAAGCTGGAATCGAGCGCCGGTAATACGGCCCGCGACACGCCCGGCGATGGCGCCAAAGCAGGCCCGATTTCCAAGATAGGAATCCAAGTCGTTTAAACCCAGGACCACGTCAGCCACTCGTCCCAACCGGTCCGGGACAGATAATCGCGTAATCGCGGCCCCATATGGGATGACCTCCAGCCGCAAGCCTCCGCCTCCGACCAGCGTCCATTTCTCGACGGGTCCGACACTGGGATGGATGCCAAAGATCTCAGAACGGATGGACCTGTCCATAGGCAAGGGAAGAGCCTCGGTTAACACTTACAGGTCGGCCATGCCGCTGTCATCTCCACAGGTGACCAAAAGTTATCGAATTTTGTCCGCACGTCGCCCGCCCGGGGCGATTGCGATCCGTCTTTGCGCAAATCCCGAGTCACCGTACCATTCGCCCCCGCAGTTTGCCGTTTACGGGGAACCAAGCCGCCCGAAGACTGATCTTCTCAGGTCATCAGGCTACCGGGGTTGCGATCCCAATGATGGCAGTCGAGGATTTGAGGTCCTGCGTACCTCGCTGGGGTCTCTTCGGGTTTGCATAGGTAGTGCAATGCACTACAATGGAATACGGGGAAGATTGCCTGCGGAAGGCGGAGGCCGAAATTATGAGAACAACCGCAGATGAAACTCTCCGGCGCGGATTGAGCCGGGCCCTGGCCTGTGCCGAACAGGGCGCCAGGCCGCACGAAGCTGTCGCGATTCCGGTCCAGATCGACGTCCGCGCTATCCGCGTCCGGTTGGGCTTGACGCAGAGCGAATTTGCGGTCCGCTTCGGCTTCAGCGTCAATACTCTGCGCCATTGGGAACAGGGCAGGCGGGTTCCCGAAGGTCCGACGCGCGCGTATCTGCTGGTGATCGATCGCGAGCCCGGGGCAGTTGAGAAAGCCCTGCGCATTGCCTAACTTAACCGGCGAGGCCGGAATCTAAGCCTCGCCCGATGAAAGAGATTCAAGCTTTGGAACCAGGGGTGCAACGAGTCCCCGTAAACGACTGCAGCATCCAATTGAGATAACAAAAAGCCTATGACGACAACAGCAAACAAAGACTATTACGCGACTCTCGGAGTCAAGAAGACAGCCACCTCGGACGATATCCGCAAGGCATTCCGGAAAGCCGCGCGCAAATGGCACCCCGATGTGAATCCGAACGACAAGCGCGCCGAGGAAAAATTCAAGGAGATCTCCGAAGCCAACGACGTCCTGAGCGACGAAAAGAAACGTAAGATTTACGACCAGGTCGGCTTTTACTCCGACCAGATCGACCCGGCCCAGGCCGAGGCCTACTCCCGCCAGCAGAAAGCGGGCGCGCGTCCGCCGGTCGACTTCGACGGCTTCGACTTCTCCGGTTTTCAGGGCGGTCCGGAGCGGGGCTCCTCCTCGGCTACAGGCGCCGGTTCGCCCGGATGGGGAAGCTTCAAAGACATATTCTCTGGCATTTTTTCGGGCGCGCAGAATGCGCAGCAGCCCCGCGGCCCGCAGCCTGGTTCCGACCTCGAATATCAGGCTACAGTGGACTTCTGGACCGCCATTCGTGGCGGGCAGGCGCGCATCCAGATCAATCGCCAGGAGACCTGCCCCACCTGCCACGGCCAGGCCCAAAGCGGCGGATCCATTCCCTGCCCCGAGTGCAACGGTACCGGCCAGGTGACCCAGATGGGCGGACGCATGAAGTTCAACATCCCCTGCCCCGGCTGCAACGGCGCCGGACACATCTCCAGCACCTGCCCCACCTGTAACGGCGAACTCACCGTAAACCGTTCTGAATCGGTGGAATTCCGCATCAAGCCCGGCACCCGCGACGGGCAGCGCATCCGCCTGCAGGGAAAAGGCAATGCGGGCATCAATGGCGGCCCCGCCGGCGACCTGTTCCTCATCGTCCGCACCGGGACCCACCCCGTGTTCACGCGCGAGAGCGACGACATTCACATCAAAGTGCCGGTAACCATTGCCGAAGCGTCCCTGGGCGCCAAGGTTGAGGTGCCCACCATCGAGGGCCGTGCCCAGTTGAAGATTCCGCCCGGCACCCAGGGCGGCCAGAAGCTGCGCATGAGGGAGCGCGGCGTCGAGAGTGCACAGCATCCCGGCCAGCGCGGCGACCAGATTGTCACGGTCGAGGTGGTGGTGCCCCACCTCAACGACGAGCGCAGCCGCGAAATCATGCGCGAGCTTGCCCGCCTCAACAACCAGGACCCGCGCGTGGCGCTGTTTGAGAAGGTTTGAGAACCGTCATCGCATTGATAAGGTAAGCTGATTCGGGGAAAGTCGATGGCCGCAAAACGCAAGTCCAAAGGCGCCTACATGATTTCGTCCGTCGCCGAGATGTACGAGATCCATCCGCAAACCCTGCGCCTCTACGAACGCGAGGGTCTGCTCAAGCCCTCGCGCACCGACGGCAACACGCGACTCTACACCGATGAAGACCTGGAACGGTTGGAGTTCATCCTCAACCTGGCCCGCGATCTGGGTGTCAACATCGCCGGCATCGCCATCATCTTGCAGATGCGCGAGCGCATGGAAGAGATGAACCGGCAGATGCAGAGTTTTGTCGAGTATGTGCGCTCAGAGATGCTGATCCGGTTCCAGCAAGGCGCTCCCGGCAGCGCGGCTGCCATCGTGCCGATGCGTCGATCGGTCGTTGTCCCTCGTCCCCCCGTGGTTGCCTCTCGTTCCGTCGTGGCTCCTCGCCCAGGCACCGGCCGCAAGTCTTGAACTTTGCTCCCCTCAACGGGTGGGCATTTATCCTAAGTCAAGTATGTCGTACATCGTTCTTGGGCTGGCTCTGTTCGGGCTGCTCACCTCCACGGTATTTGCCGGCATGGTGCTGGCTGCCGTGCCCGATTATCTGCGCCAGCGGCGCCGCGCCCTGGCTCTCGAGGCTCGGCGACCGGGCTTCACGCCTCCGCTTTCGCTGCTCAAGCCGTTGCACGGAGCGGAACAGGGTCTCGAAGCGCACCTCGCCAGTTTCTTCGAGCAGGATTATCCCGAATACGAGATCCTCTTTTGCGCTCGATCGGCAGATGACGCCGGCCTCGAAATCGCCCGCCGCGTAGCCGCTCGCTATTCGCACATCCCGGCAAGGTTTCTTTCGACAGGCGGCCAGCCGCCTTACATCAATGCCAAGGCCGCTTCCATGGAGTTGATGGAGACCGCGGCTGCCCATTCCATCCTGGTCATCAGCGATAGCGATGTGCGCGTCACGCCGGACTATCTGCTCGCCGTTGCGTTGCCTTTTGAAGATGAAAATGTGGGCGCGATGTGCTGCCCCTATCGCGGCGTTGCCGGCCAGGGCGGCCTGTGGGCAAGGCTCGAGGCTGTTGGCATGAGTGTTGAGATGACCGCCGGAGTGCTGGTGGCGCGACGGCTCGAAGGCATGCAGTTTGTCCTGGGGCCTACGATGGCCTTTCGCCGCGAAGCTATCCTACGCATGGGAGGATTCTCGGTCACCGCGGACTACTGCGCCGACGACTTTATTCTTGGCAATGAAACCTTCAAGCTGGGCCAGAGAGTCGTCCTGAGCCATCATGCCATCGATCACATGGTTTTGAATTCCAACTTCATCGCCTCGCTCAAGCACCAGGTTCGCTGGATGAAGTCGACGCGCTTCTCGCGGCCGAAAGGCCACTTCGGCACCTCGCTCACCTTCAGCCTGCCCTTCGGAATCGCCGCCTGGGCAGCGGCATCTGTGCTCGGTCACCCGGGCTGGGGGTGGGCACTCTTCGTATGGAGCCTGGCCACGCGGCTGGCGCTGGCTGGCGCGGTCGGCCGCCTGGTGGTGCGCGACCCGAGTTGGTTCGGACTGCTGGTGCTGTATCCGCTTCGCGACCTGATGGGGTTCGGCTTCTGGGCCGCCAGCTACATGGGCCGCAAAATCCTATGGCGCGGCCGCGTCTTCGAAATGCTGCCCGGAGGGAAAATGCGCGCGGCGAAGTAGCGGCCGAATGCAGCCGAGAGCGACGGGCGCCGCAAGTGGATTTCAGGAGATATGCAATGACGAAAGCCCGGCTCGACGGTCTGCAACTGGTACTGTTAGGAAGCGCCCTTTTCGTGCTTGCGGGGTTCGTTGCATCGCGTGTCACCTTCACGGGATTAATTGATTTCAGGCAGCTTTATTGCGCATCGCGCAGCTTAATTGAGCACCACGATCCCTACAATCCCGACCAACTCCGGTCGGCTTACCAGGCGCATTTCCATGATCTTCCACCCGATCCTGCCAAAGTGGAATGGCTAAGCAGTGCCCTCTCTCATTGCCCTAACCTTCCAACAACATTTCTAGTGCTGGCGCCATTCGCGCTGCTGCCGGGAAACCTGGCAGATGCGCTCTGGATGCTTGTCACCGCCGGCTCAATCGTCCTTGCTTCGTACCTGATTTGGAATGTGGAAGCCGAGCGCGCACCCCGGCTCTCAGCACTGTTCATTTTTCTTCTGCTCGTCAATAGCGAGATGTTGCTCTCGCTCGGCAACACTGCGGGTTCCGTTGTCGGTCTTTGCGTAATCGCGGTCTGGTGCTTCTTACGCGACCGCTTCGCCCTGGCCGGAATCCTTTGCCTTGCCCTAAGCCTGGTCATGAAGCCGCAGGACGGGGGTTTCGTCTGGCTCTACTTCCTTCTCGCTGGCGGGCTGGCGCGCAAACGCGCCCTTCAAACCCTCGCCGTTGCTGCGCTCATAGCGTTGCCGGCCGTGCTCTGGATCTCGCATTTTGTGCCGCATTGGCTGGCCGAGCTCCATGCAATCCTGGCAGCAATGTATTCGCGCGGCGGCCTTGACGATCCCGGCCCGCAAAGCGGCGGCGCCCTCGGTGTGAACATGATCGTCAGCCTGCAAACCATTTTCAGCCGAATTTACGACGAATCCGCTTTCTACAATCCGGCGGCCTATCTCATCTGTGCGATACCCATCGTGATTTGGGTGCGGAAGTCGTTACGCTCGCGCTACTCGACTATCGGAGCGTGGTACGCGCTTGCGGCGATCGTGCCGTTCACCTTATTAGTGGTTTATCACCGCTGTTATGACTGCCGGCTGCTGATGCTCACCGTGCCGGCATGCATCGATCTCTGGCTCACGCGCAGCCCTGTGCGATGGTGGGCGCTCGCGCTCACGGTTGCTGGAATCACGGTGACAGGCGACTTGCTGTGGATCGCGGTTTTTCATTTCACAGGCTACTCGCACTCATCGCTCGAGGCGGCAATGATTCCGGCACCGGTTGCGCTGGCTGCGTTGGGCGTGTTTTATATGTGGACTTATATCAAGCACGGTGATGCGTCGGCGCCATCGGCCGCCGCCGCAAAGACCGCGGTATGAGGGGCGTTCTATATCGGGGAGCCAGCAACCTCTCGGTTGCGAATCTATGGCAGCGGCCGGTCGGTCCAGAGAGCCTTGTCCGCGATCTCTCCAGCCGGATAAAGCCGGCCTGCCAGCATCTGCTCGGCCTTCGTCTGGTTCACGTCTTCGGCAAACAGCCACTTGCGCTCGCCCGTCCCCCATATCTTCGCGAGCTGGTCTTCTGTCAGAAAAATATTCGGCGCGTCGGGATAGCAAGAGCCCCACAGCAGCGTTGTGCCTTCGCTGTGCTGGCCGCAGCGGGGCAGAATCAGCAGCGCAGGACGGGCATGGAAAAACTTGTTGGTATAAAAAATCACCGACGAGCCGGACGACTGTTCCCCGTAGATGATGAAGGTGTCCGCGGGCGTGCCCTTTTGGACGATGATGTCGGCCAGTTGCTTTGAGCTGAGCATGGGCTCAAAGCGCGCGAACGCGATATGCGCGGCGATGAAAAACACGGTCATGGTGAGCGCGATACTCACCGTGGAAGCGATGTGCCGGCCCTTCAACCGCAACAGCCAACCCGCCGCGGGCCCAATTAGCAGCGCGATGGCGGCCAGCGCGGCCGGCAGCCTCAACGCCGCGAAAGAGGGCCCGGTGAGATCGAACAGGTGCGACATCGACAGCGTGTAGTCGCCCACTCCGCGATGCGCCAGCAGCGTGCCGATATCGGCCACAAACGGCAGATTGCGCGAGTCCCAGAGACCCCATCCCAGCGCCGCCGCCGAAACCACCCCGACCACCGTAAAGGCCGCTTGCGCGCCCGTCAGCCAGGCGATCGAGACCAGAGGCGTTTCGCCGTCCCCCGGGCTGCGGTTCTCCTCGATACCGGCCACCACTGCCGCAATCAGAATCAGCAGCGGCGGCCACACCGGAAACGTGTAATACTCCTGGTTGGTCGAGAGAGAGAAAAACAGCAGCGTGAATGCTGAAAACAGGCTCAGCAGCCAGATGCTGCGCACCCGAAACTTGAGCCTCAGAACATAAGTGGCAACGTCTTCCCGGAGGGCGTTATCGAGATAGAAATCCACCGTCTGTCCGGCATCGTGGCGCAGATGCTGAAGCCACCTGTGGCGCGTTCTCCACGCCGCAACCACTACAGCGGGCAGGAACAAGCTCCATGGAAACAGCCAGGCGAGGTGAAGCACCCAGTACCAGACTCCTGGCAGCTTGTTGTAGTCGTGCGGGTAGCGGTGGCCAAAAAAGCGGAGGAGATGTTCATTGATGAAATAAAAGTAGAAGAATCCGTGCACGTTTCCGATCGTGGGATGGTTGCCGATCGGGTGTCCCTGGTCGGGATTGGCCAAGCCACAAAGGATGTGCCAGGGCGCCGCGATAGCCAGAAATACGAGCAGCCCGGTTACCGGCTTCAGCGCGCGCCATCGGCGCCATTGCCCGGTCAGAAGCAGGTAAGGAATGAGCGCGCCGACGAAGAAAACCGGGGCAATGAGGCCTTTGGTCAACAGGGCCAGCGCCACCGCCGCCCAGGCCCCGTAGATGCGTTGGGACTCGCCCAACTCGAGACCGGTAATGAGCCAGTAAAGTGCAAGCAAAAGGAAAAAGGCAAGGATCGACTCGGGGATAATGAAGCGCGTAAAGAGGAACGGCCCGATCGAAGTGAGCACGCCAAGTCCCGCGTAAAGCCCTGCTCGGGGCCCCCAGGCGCGGCAGGCCCATAGCCACGAAAGCCACACGAGTCCCAGGATTGCCAGTGCGTTGGGCAGATGGGTGGTGAAAGCGTTTTCGAAACCGGTCGCGCGGTAGAGTCCGGCAATCATCCAGTAAGGCAGCGGAGGCTTCTCGATGTACCGTATTCCGTTGATTCTCGGGCTCACCCAGTCGCCTGTTCGGGCCACGTACTGCGCGGCCTGCGCGTGGGATGAGTCGACATCGTCCAGCAGCGGAGGCGTAAACAGCGAGGCAAAATAAACAGCGGTAAATATCGCCGCAAAGAGCAGCCACACAGCCCGTGCCAAAGGCGCCTGGCGCGGCCGATCGTGTGTCGTCGTATTGTTCATCATAGGATTTCGGCTATCCATACAAGGATAACAGCCGCTATTCTCGGCCGTTTCACGTCACGCGACGCGCTGCCAAGGAAACGCGAGAATCTCCCACGAAAGCCAGATTAAGTGCCGGGTCCGCCCAACTCGACCTTGAGGCCAGCGAAATCAACGCCCTCAATCTGCGTTGTCTTCATCGATCTTTTGGAATAGCTCCGAAAGAGAAAGATAGATCGGCGAGTTTGCCACTTCAAACCGCTCCTTGCGCACCCAGTTTCCATCGCTGCAATCCCAGCCGCTGCGCGTCGCGGGATCCACGACCCATAGGTTCGGCACCCCGAAGCTGCGGAAGTTGCTTAACCTCGCGTCGATACGGGAGTGCCGATCCTCCGGCGACAGCACCTCGATGGCAATCAACTGGGGCTTGGTAAAGACTTGCTCGATAGGGATGTCGCGCGAAAACACGCACACGTCGGGAATTCGAACCCGTGTAGAACCAACCCTCGTTCTCTGCTCCTGGACTGACCGTATCCGCCATTCTTTCTCATGCAGATAAAACCAGATCAAGATGGCCCGCTGTACGATGTTGTGATCGTATTCTCCCACGTTCCGATCCTCCAGCACCCCATCGACGTAGTCCACGTCCGGTTCGTAGGAAGTGGTGAGATAAGTTTCGAGTGAAACCTGTGCTGCCGTGGTCGCCATCTTCCTCTCCCTTTCGCCGCATAGCGCTGCAGCACCAATTTTACTCCTGCCCTATTCTGAAGCCCTCGTCTCTCGTCGGGCAATTCAGTTCACTCGAAATACGGTCCAATTACCCACAACGTACTTTAAAGACCTTCGTGTATCTTGGCCGCAGGACCACTTTTGTAACCACGGAGCCGTCTTCCCCGCGTTATGCCCACCTTTGCCGCCATCGATATCGGTTCCAACTCCTGCAGGCTCAAGATCGCCAAGGTTGTGGCGCATCAGCTCAAGACTCTGGCCGAGGACCGCGAAGTCACGCGACTGGGCGCCAGCGTCTTCGAGTCAGGTCTGGTGTCGCCGGAAGCCATGACCGCAACGCTGCGGGCCCTCAAGCGCTTTCAGCGCACCGTTCAGTCGCACGGCGTGGACCGGATACGCGTGGTGGCAACCTCGGCCATGCGCGACGCCCGCAATGGACCGGCATTTCAGGCCTGGGTGAAGGCCGAGACCGGCTGGAATATGGAGATCATATCCGGCTTGGAAGAGGGCCGGCTGATCCACCTGGGCGTCACCGGAAACGAACCGGGAACGGGCGGGCGCGTTCTGCTGCTGGACCTGGGCGGCGGCAGTTGCGAGATCACGCTCTCCGAACACAGGCGCATCAAGGAAACAGTGAGCCTCCCATTGGGCGCGGTGCGGCTGACCGAGCAGTTTCTTGACGCCGATCCCCCGCCTCCGGAGGGCCTCGCGAGGATGAAGCAGTTCATCGCGCGCGAGTTGCGCCGCGCTCACCGCAAGATTCAGCCCGGAAAGGTAAAGCTGGTTATCGCAACCTCGGGCACCGCGGCGGCGCTGGCCGACGCCTTCGCACAGGGGTCCAGGACAGCCGCTCGATCCCAGGGAAAAGGCGCAGCCCGCGGCAGCTCTTCGCGCTCCGCCCCCAACGCCGAGACAGTGCCAGCCGCAACGGTGCGAAAGCTGGCCGGCCGGCTCGCAGGCATGCCACTTCCCGAGCGGGAAGCCGTGCCCGGAATCGGTCCGCGGCGCGCCGAGATTATCGTGGCCGGCGCGCAGGTCTACGCGGAACTGCTGGAGAGCTTCTCGCTGCCCGGCTTTCGCTATTCTCCCCTGGGCCTGCGCGACGGCATCTTGACCCAGATGCTGGCCGAGCAGGACGCCCGCACCACGGCTCATCGCGAGTTCGAGCACGAGCGCTGGGAGAGCGTGCTCGCAACGGCGCGCCGATACGGCGTTGATCCGAAGGCCGCGGAGCCGGTGCGCCAACATGCCGCACAACTCTATCGCGAACTCAAGACACTGCACCAATTGCCGCCCGAGTATGAAAGCTGGCTGGCAGCCGCCGCCATGCTGCGCGACACCGGCAAATTCATTAACCACCAGGGCCATCACCGGCACACTCAGTATATTGTTTCGAGTTCCGAAATCTACGGCTACACGCAGCTGCAACGCACCGTGGTTTCGGCCATCGCCCGCTACCTCGGCAAGAGCCGTCCGCAGCCCGGCGATCGCGCCTTGCGCAACATTCCCACCGACGAACACAGACATGTGCACCGCGCGGTAGTGCTGTTGCGGCTCGCGGTCGCGCTCAACCAGGATCGCGCGTCGGATGTGCTGCGGGTTTACGTGAAGACTTATCCCAAGCGCATCTACCTGGAGATCGAGCCTGGTCGCACCGGCGCGGAACTCGAGCTATGGTCACTGCGCAAAGAAGCCGGCTACTTCCGCGAGGTCTTCGGACGCGAGCTTTTTGTCACGCTGGTATAGAGGGCGCGCGCCGAGCGCGGATCGATCAGCCACTGTAGCCGCGGCGGATGATTGTCCATATCCACCCGGGCGATCGAGCCTTTGCGCATCCTGATGGCGGCGCCGCCGTTACCGGTAATCAGCCGGCCAAGAAACTGGAAGAGGTTGGGATTGTGACCCACCACCAGAACTCCTTCGCGGGTCGCGTATTTGGCCAGCAGATCCTGGAACGCGTTGTAGTCCGCATCCAGAGCCAGGGCTTTGCTCACTTCAACCTTGCCGTCGAATCCCAGCTCCGTTCCCACAAACTGCGCTGTTTGCATGGCGCGCTTCAGCGGACTCGAGACGATCGTATCCACCTGAGCCTTGAGCGCTCCCAGCACCTGGGCCATCAGCATGCACTGCGCCTTTCCCTCTTTGATAAGGCCGCGCTTGGCATCAAGGGTCGGGTTATCACGGGAGAGTCCGGCATTGGCGTGGCGCATGAGATAGAGGATCATAATGGATGGACCGGCGGGAAACTCTGTGCGGGCCGAAGCTGCAATCGTTGATATTAACACGACTGTAACAAATTACGCGCTGTCGCTGCGCACGGGGGAACGCGAGATTAGCCTTTTGGGACGGTCTTTCGGTCGATTAAGGGACTGCTCGGAGGCGACTCCCTAGCCGTCCCGAAGGTGACTTTGGGCGGAATGGCCAGAACCACGGTGCCTTTCACGGTCTGGCTGCGGCTGCCGGCGACCACCGAATTGGCCCCGAGCGTGATCGCGCCGTTCCCGATCTGACTTTCCGCAGTCCAGCGGTCAAACCGGGTTATGGCCAGCGGAATTGCGGCGCCAGGCTCGGCACTGTTCCCGGCGGCAACGGCTCCGTGCAGCCACTCGAAATGAAGTGTGCCGTTGGCCGATTCGGCCAGATCTCGATCAGTATAGCCAGCGGCCTCGATATTGCCGTCCGCGTTGAGCGCGCCGCCTGACCAGCTTTCCCCGATCAATTGTCCCACGGCCTTGGCGCTGAGGTTCTCAAAGTGCCCTACGAGCGAATAAGCGGGTTTGCCCTGGTCGCTGACGGCCTTTTCGAGCGTGCCCGATGCTTCCACCCTTCCGCCCAGCAGTCCCGCCTCGAGATCGGTGAACGCCGCGCCAGCGGAATCGATGTTGACCGTGGCCTCCGGCTCCAGCAACGTGACCGGTCCCAGGATGAGCGAATCCGCTTTGACCGTCCCTTTGATTTCGGGCCACGGTGCAGCCGACGCCGGGTGCAGCCGGTCTAACAGACTCGATAACAGCGTTCCCTTCTGGGGAACGCCCAGGATCGCCGTTTGCAGCGTGGCCGCGTCCAGAGCTCCGAACTGCAACTCAAAATGCGGTCCGCAGCGCCCCGGGGCCTGGCAGTTGACCGGCACGGTCAGGCTGCCGGTCCCCTTCAGTGATCCGTAGGTGAATACCACCGGGTCCCAGCACATCGGGCCTGTTCCGAGGTGCAGCGTGGCCTGTTGAATCTGCACATGACTGGCCAGGTAGTCGGCCTTCCAGTTCGCATTGCGAATGGTCACCGTCCCGCTCAGGCTGTCTTCATTCTCGGCGTTGGCGGGCGCAGCCGCTGCCCCAACCTGTTGCACCACCACCGGCGGCGAAACAGTCTCTAAAGCTTCGGGCGCCTGTAGCCATGGTCCCGCCGCGTTCAGATCGATTGCAATCGGTTCGCCGCCAAGTCCATCCAGCCCTGCACTGTCTTTGAGCCCCGCCGCGTGCTCCAGTTCCCTGGCCCGGGCCAAGCTCGCCTGTCCGCGCAAGGCGACCTGGTACCCTGACCGCTCGATCCGGAAGGCGACCGCGAGCGGTCCCCCTCCCCCGGCCGGAATGTTCATGGTCCCCTCCAGAGCCTGCCTTAGCTCTCCGGCAACCGACGTATCGGCCACCGGCGCAAGCACCACTTTGGCCGCCCGCACAGGCTGGCTAAGCCCGGCCCCGCGCAGCTCGAATCCCTCCATCGTAAGCGCGCCCGTAAGGGGCCCCTCGATTGGCGCAGGCGTTGCCTGCCTGCCTCTCCGGGTCCTGACAGGCTTGACCGGGTCGCTCGCCGGCAAGGCGGCGTAGGCGATTTTGCCGTTCAGCGTCCCCGTCGCCTCCAGGTCCGGTTGCAACCCGCTTCGCATCGCCCTGAGCAGAGCCAGCCCGGCGGCCACAGGTACCCTGTCCAGCTCTACCGAGAACCGCGGCGGAGCGTCTGCATCCGCGACCTCGCCGGTCAAGTGGAAGCGCCCGTCCCCCAGCGGGGAGTCGCACACCAGGCCTTCCACCGCGCGCTTGGAGAAGTGATACACAAGATTGCAATTCGCATCGAAATCCAACGGCTCCGCAGGGCTGAACTCCGCGCGGTGTACCCCTGCCCCGCGGAGGCGGGTCTGGATGTTGGCCGCATCAGCCGTTCCGTCCAGGTGCAGGTCGCCGGCCAGGTCGCCCCGCCAACCGGCGTCTGAGCCGGTCATCAGCCTCGCCAACTGGCCCAGTTGCGCCTCGCGCCAATCGAGGTCCAGATGCAATGGCATTTCTCTCAGTTCCGGCGCCGAGCGCATGCTCGCCTCCAGCCGCAGAATGCCGGTGTCCTCCTCGTTCATGCTGACGTCGGTTCGCGCCGGCTGGCCTCGTAACTGGAGCCGCCAGTCCCCGGGATTCGCCTGCCAGAAAGACAAGTCGGTGTTCAGCAGCGAAAAGGGCAGCTTTTCCGGGCCGTTTTTGATGTTGATGCGGGAGTTGGTCGCCTCCAGGTAAGGCGGCGGCATGGGGCGGCGCGCCCCTTCGTTTCTCCGAGCCCCGGCTCGCGCTGCGGCGGTCCGAAACAGCGGATCAAGATTCCACCTCCCGGGCCCGGTCCTGACCAGGTTCAGGCTGGCCTCATCCACGCTGATCCGGCCTATCTCCAGCCGTCCGCGCCACAGCGACAACAGCCGGATGGAAGCAGTCACCGTGTTGGCGTGAAGCACCGGCTCGGCGCCGTATGCAGGGTCCTCGGCCACGCTGAGATCGGTGATCACAAACCCCGGGCGGGGCAGCAATCGCAGCTCCACCGAAGAGAGCCGCACCGGCCTTCCCAGCGATTGGGAAATCAGCCGTGTGATCTGGCTCTTGTAGCGGCTGATGCTGAGCAGCGGAGGCACGAGGACAACTGCCACAACCATGATCGTCAGCGCCGCCACGATCAGCCGAAGCCATCGCCGCCCTCGGTGCCCACCTTGCGCCTCTTCGGTCATGGCCTTCCCGTCTTCTTAACGCACCACGTGGAAGGTCCGCTTCCAGCGCGTGTCGGTGAAGAAGTGCAGCGCGACGTGGCCCATCCAGGCGATACGGCTGCCCAGGCCGGTTTGCTCGTATGCTTCTTCGGGAGTCTCGAACGACCAATAATTGAACAGCGGCCGGCCCACAATCGCCTCGCGCGGCACAAAACCCCAGTAGCGCGAATCCAGGCTGTTGTGCCGGTTATCGCCCATCATGAAGTACTTGCCTGGAGGAACCACGAGTTCGCCGTTCTGAATGTAGCTGGGAAAGGCGACCGCCCACTCGTCGGGAACGCCATCCGGGCCAATGCCCGCCCCGGAGGCGTCAGGCGGCACGGACGGAAACTCGTCGAGAAAATCTGAGTGGTTGTCTTCAGTCGTAGGCTGGGCGTGCGGCTGGTCCTGGGCCACGCCGTTGATAATGACTATCCCATTGCGCAAATGGATGTGGTCGCCGGGTACTCCGATCAACCGTTTCACCAGGAAGAGATACTCGCCGGCCGAACTGGCCACCGGCTTGATGAAAACCACAACGTCGTTGTGTCTCGGCTCGCGGTAGTGAACCAGGGGCATCCATCTCGCCGGAGGAGCCAGCGTGATGCGGTCAACCACCAGGTGATCTCCCACCAGCAGCGTCTTTTCCATCGAGCCGGAGGGAATGACAAAGTTCTGCGCCAGGAATGTGAGGATGAACAGGCCTACAACCAGGACACCGCAGATGCTGGCGACGGCCTCAAAAGGCGTCTCCTCCACCCGCTCCTGACTTGTTTCATTTTTCGCCGAACCTGGCGCCTGCTGCGCCTCAGTCGGATCGTTGGTGGCCAGCGTTCTTTTCTTCGTCATCCAGTCGCTCTTTGCGGAAATCCCGGGGCTATCTCAGTTTCGTCAGTGGACCACACGGAAGATGCGCCTCCAGCGCGCAAATCCGGTCAGCCGTTCGGAGAGTTCTCTTTCGTGTCCGAGTCTATCATCCGCAGCCTGTTGAATATCCGTCGACGAGGGCCGCCGCAGGGAGAAATAGATCACCAGCGGACGGGCGACAATCGCCTCCCGCGGCACGAATCCCCAGAACCGGGAATCGCTGCTGTGATTGCGGTTATCCCCCAGCACAAAGTACTCTCCCCGCGGGACGGTCAGCTCGCCGTTGTGCGACAGGCTTTGCATCTGCCGCCACCACTCCGGATCGACCGACGGGTCGGTATAAACCCGGGCCGGAAAGTTGTCGCGAAAGTCGTTCGGAGGGGCCGGCTCGAAGGCCGCGTACGGCTCGTCCTGCGCAACCCCGTTCACCAGCACCCGTCCGTCCTCAATGCGGAGCCGGTCTCCTGGAATCCCCACCACGCGCTTCACTAGCAGTGGCGGCTTGGGATGATGAAACACGATAATGTCTCCGCGCACCACCGGGCGATAGGGCATCACCAACCGGCCTAGACCTCCCTGGGGCGCATAGACCTGCTTGTTGAACAGCAGAAAATCGCCCACCAGCAGCGTGCGCTCCATGCTTTCAGAGGGGATAAGAAACGGCTGCAGCACAAAAGTGTGCAAAAACATGGTGACCACGATCAGCGTGAGGAAGGTCGCCAGTGCATTGGGGACACTGGGCAGATGCAGCCTGGCGTGCTCATGCCCGCTTGGGACTGCGGTAGCGGCTTCGGCAGGAGGACTCATTGCGCTGCGTGTTCCTCCTCTTCAGCGTCCAGGCCGCTGTCTGCTGCCTGGCCCGTCAGCCGTTCCAGCGCCCGCCGCGCCGCATCCTGCTCGGCGTGCTTCTTGGTGCTTCCCATTCCGCGCGCCAGCGGTTTGCCCGGCTCGCCCGCTCCAGCTTTCAACCGGACCTCAACCAGAAAATGCTTGCGGTGGTCTGGACCGCTCTCGCCCTTTACACGGTAAACCGGGGTTCCCGCCTGCTCGGCCTGCAGCCGCTCCTGCAAAGCAGATTTGTAGTTTCCCAGGGCCGCTCCCAGCCGCAGTTCTTCGGCCAGTTGTGCGGCTGCCTCGCCCATCACCCGCCTGCGCACAAACACCCTGGCCGGCTCAAAACCTCCGTCAATAAACAGAGCTCCCATCACTGCTTCCATGGTATTCGAAAGCACCGTGCTCCGGCGCCTCAGGCCGCTTCGATCCTCGCCCTGGCTCAGCAGCAGATGCCCGCCCAGGCCGATCGAGTCCGCCACCTTGGTGATGTGCGCCCGGCTCACCAGTTGCGCCCTGACCCGGGTCAATTCGCCCTCCTGCCACCCCGGATGAGCCTCGAACAGCGCCTCCGCAACCGCAAGGTTCAGAACCGCGTCTCCCAGAAACTCGAGCCGCTCATTGTGCGCAGCCCCATCTTTCCCGGTTTCCCGCGCCACCTGGTTGGCCAGCGAGCGATGTGTGAGCGCAAGCTGCAGCAAACCGGGCTTCGAAAAGTGGTGCCCCAGAGCCGCTTCGAGTTGCTTCAGGTCTGTTTCCACGCGGGCCTCAATGCGAGCTCAATTCGACGAGAGACAGCAGTCCGGGCCACGATCGCCCGGCTGCGATCGAGGTTCTTCCCCTTAGTGCGGCTTTCCGCCTTGCGCGGCGCCGCCGGCTTCCTTGGCCTGGCTGGTCGGCTGCCCCGGCGCCGGCGAATCCGCAGCGCCATCGTCCTCGGCATCGTCGCAGCTATGGCCCTTGACCGTGTAGGCGGCTTTGACGCCCCGCTCCGCTGCCAGCCGCGTGTCCTGCTGCCCGTCGCGCACCGCCAATGCCTGGTTGTACTCCGCCAGTGCCTCGTCGCGCTTGCACTCGAGATCCAGCATTCGCCCCAGGTAGATATGCGACCAGGCCTGAAGGCGCTGCTCCTTGGTGGTCGCGAGCGTCTTCTGGAAGTCGTCAACCGCCGTGTCGGGATGTCCGGTCATCAGGTCCACGCGCGCCAGAATGAAATGCGCCCGGGCGCTGTCTGCCGTCGATTGTAGGGTGTCTGACTGAGTTGTCAGTACCTCTCGCGCCATGGCTCCGGCGGTGTTCACATCGCCCGCCGCCAGCTTGGCCTCGGCCAGGTCCAGCCCGGTGAGTTTGTGCGGCTTGCTGCGCTGCAAAACGTCCTGGTCGGCCTCTTTGTCGAAGATTGTGTTGCGCGCCCGGTGCACCTGCTGGTCCACATCCATGGTGTAGACCAACTCGCCGATGGTGTCTTTCAGACTGGCCGGATCCTTTTCAAACTGGATCATCTGCTCGTAGAAGTACTGCGTCAGCACGTATCCCTGCGACATGTCGTGCAGCACCGCTTTCCAGCGCACCACGTCCGCCTTTTGTATCGATTCCTGCCTTTCATGCTCGTAGCGCGGCAACTCGGCACGGTCGATATTGGCGGGTATCTTGAAGATCGGCACCCCGGTATCCATGGTCCGCGCCTCGATGGCTTTAATCAGGCACTCGATGGTCAGCGGAACCGCGTCGGACCGGTACCGGAACTCGAGGGGCGCGTCGCGAATCTCCTTCAAAACCGGGTTAGTGCGGTCGATGGCGTTCGAACGCGCGTATAGCAGAGGATCGATCATGTAGTGCAGATAGGTGTGCCGCACATCGTTCATGCGGATCTGGCCGTTCCGGGGCGAGACCACCACCACGTAGTCCGTGCCGTAAATGCGCGCATTCACCGTTCCCGGCGAAAGCATAGGCTCGATGACCACGATGAACCGCCGCCCATCGTAGGTCGAAGCCGGCATCTTCAGGTAAAGATTGGCAGAAACAATCATTTGCGACAGCGAGTCGTGGACCTTGTCCGCCTCCTCGTCATAGGTATGGTGCACCGTTAACCAGATGCCGTGAAGGTCGGTCGCAGCCACAAACGCCTTGAGGACCGGAACCACCTCCGCCACCTGGGTCGCGTCCGGCGGCATCTCGGTCAGGTCAGCCGACATCTCCAGCTCCGGCGGCGGAGTGAGGTAAAGCGCCAGCGAGATGTATTGAGACACGTCCAGCACCGTGCCTGTCATCTTGTGTTGCGCAATGTAAAGGCAAAGCGCGTCGCGCCTGGAGCGGGCTTCCTCGCTCTTGGCCAGAGCGTCGTTGATCTCGTCGCGCACCCGCTTGCGCACTGGCGCGCTGTCCTCCAACCCTTCGTCATATCCGCAGGCATTCAGCGCCGCGGCCATCACAAACACAGGCTCCGAACTGATCAGCGATATGGTCGGTCCCGCCGGATCGATCAGCGAAGGCGACTTCTCCTGCGCGTAGGCAGATTGCGAACTGGAAGAGCTGCTGGAAACCTGTGCAACCGCCGGAGCAGCCGAAAATCCGGCCATCAAAGCGAAAAATGCCGCAAGTAGCGCCGGCCGCGTACGAATTGTGCAAGTCATCATGTTTTCGAACCCTGCCTGCAAGTCTAGTTAGACGTACCGGCAGGGTCAAACGGCTTAACCGAGAATAGGGACTGAAGGACTGATGGACTGAGGAGCGGACCTCTGAGCCCTACATCAACACCACGGCGTTATAAACCATGTGCAGCGCGATCGCCGGCGCCAGCCGGCCCGTCGTTTTGAATAGCATGGCGTTGGCCGTCCCCAGCAGGGCCACTGGCAGCCACGACAGCGGGGGATGGTATATCGCGAAGAACGCGGCGCTGCCGGCCACCGCCCGCCACCCGCCCCACTCCCGATCCAAGGCCCGGTAAAGCAGTCCGCGAAACAAGTATTCTTCGGCAAACGGCGCAAATCCAATCGCCATCACCGCATAACAGATGCGCAGATTCGGTATCCGCGCCATCTGCTCGTGCGCGTTGCGAACCAGCTCCGCCGTGGGCGGAAAGTGCCCCAGGGCCGCGAGATAGACTTGGGCGAGCAATCCCAGCGCCAACCCTCCGCCCGCCCCGGCCAGCACCGCCGATGGAGTGTTGTTCCCGTCCAGCCCCACCCGCCGCCACCACGGCTCATCGTCCCCGCCCGTCGTGGACTTCTTCTCCCACACCACCACGTCGCGCAGAGTCACCTGGCGGTTGCCGAGGAAACTAACCACAAAGACCGACACAATCACGGCGCACACCGCGTAGCCGATCGCCTGCGCCGCGGCAACCTTTTCGCGCCCCGCCGCAACTTGAACAATGCCCGTGATCACCGCACCGCCCTCAACCAGAATGCTGATCGAGATCATGGCGTGCATCAGCGTCGGCGGAGGCGGCACGCGCTCCGACCACGGATCGTAGAGATACGGCAACCGCGCGCGAAAGCTCTCCCACATGGCCGCCGCCGTCACATACGAGTAGACAATCCCCATGATCGCGATGTGCCACTGCTCGGTCAGCACGCCGATTGCGAATGTCAGCATTCCCAGTTGCGCCGCCCAGCGCCGGCCCCAGGGAATCTTCTCCGCCTCACCCGAGGCCGGCGTCACCGTCACCAGCGTCACCGATTTCTCGGCCATGCTCCGCGAAAAGATAAGCCATCCCAACCCCACCAGGGCGATTTTCCAGATTTCATGCGGAAACACAAAGCACGCATAAGCAAGCACCAGCGCCACCAGCACGGACGAGATCATCGACCACAGCCAGGCCTTGGCCTTGAGCAGGTCCTCCATGCCACGGGGCCAGGTGAGCGCGATCCAGAGCGCCTGCCCTTCCGACTGCAGCGACCTAGGTCCCAGGATCCAAAGAAAGTAGGTCCCGAAAAAGATCCCCGCGCCGCACAGGTAATTCCACGCTCCCTGCGCGTGGCTCAGAACTCCGCGCAGGTTGAACAGCTGTATGCCGGCCACCGTGAGAGGAATCAGAATGGTCTGCACGATCGCGCTGCGATCGCGCGCGAACCACAAAAACTCCTTGCGATAGAGCGGATCCTTTTGGAATGCCGGCCTGCTTCCGGTTCGCTTTGCCCGCGCCGCCGAGGGCCCCGGGGCGCTGGAGGCGAAATTGCCCGCCAGCCCCTGTCCGGCGCCCCATACGCTAAAACCCACCGAGCCGGCGATTGTAACCCCCGCCGCAACCCAGCAGGCGAGCAGTCCCGACGCAAACGAAAACGCTCCATCCGTCCGCGCACCCAGAAACCATCCCAGCCACGGCCAGGGCGCACCAGCGACAATCGCGAGCGGCTTTCCCATCGCCGTCACCATCTTGGGGATCACGAAAACGCCCACAAACAGCAGCATCATCGAGGCATAACCGATCCAGCTCATGAGGCCGATCATGGCGCCCCGCGAGCGCGGAGAAAAACGCAGAATCACCCCGATCTCCAGAGCCTTGCCCAGACATGCAGAGGCCACGGTCAGCGGCAGGCCCGCCAGCACCACAGCCAGCAGTCCCAACACCGGCCCGTAGGCAAACCCGAACACGAACCCCGCAAACAGCGGCCCGCCCCAGTAAATGGGATTTGCGACCATCGGCGAAAGCATCTCCGCCAGAAAGATCGCACCCGCCGGCGCCGGATGGCTGAACAGCCACTCCCACATCGGATGCCTGCGGCGCTGCAGATCGAGTTCCAATCCCTCGCCCTGGAAGACAAGCATCACCGCCCACCACAGCAGCATCACCGAGCCCAGCATCGCCGCCAGCGGCCCGCTTCGCGCCAGCGCTTTAATTCCCGGCGAGGCCTCCGCATAGGTGACAAAATCCGCTGTTCCATGCAGCCGCACCGCGTTACGCAATCTCTGCTCGATCTCCGCGCGCGATCCGCCGTCCCTTTCTGCCTTCATGCGTGCCTCGCTGGAGTAGGGGTCCCAGGAAGAATGGCCCGCGTCCGCGTCACCGGGCAAACGGCCCCGACGTGCCTGCGAGCCCTTCACGGAGAAAAGGAAGGAGCGGCTGACCACGATCTTTCCCTGCCGCTCCATTTCCATGCGCTGCGCGGCCTCGACCGCCATTTGCACGGCGAATGCGGAAAGAATGTTGAGGATGACCATGAACAGCACGGCAAATGCGAATCCCGCGCCGCTGAAACGCGTCGCCTTGCGACCGCTGCGGCTGGCCAGCAACTGCCGCTGCCGCCTGCGCCGCCCGGTAGACCGTTTGCGCGCGGCGCCAAGCAGCAGCCAGACCGTCCTCCAAAACCCGGGGCCCGTTGCAGCTGTCATTGCTGTTCCGGCCGCGCCGTGAGCTTCAGAAAAATCTCCTCCAGACTGGTCTCGCCGAAGGCCGCGCACAACGCGCTCAGCGACCCATTCGCCACCAGCGACCCATCATTGATAATTACCGCATGGGAGCATAGCCGGGTTACGTGATCCATCAGGTGCGTCGAGAACAAGACGGTCGTTCCCTGCCGCGCCGTCTCTGAAATCAGGTCGTAAAACAGCCGCGTCGATTCCACGTCCAACCCATTGGTCGGCTCGTCCAGGACCAGCAGCTTCGGCTCATGCAGCATGGCCAGCAGCAGGCCCAGCTTCTTCTTCATCCCCCGCGAATAGTCCTCGGCGTAATTGTCGATATCCTCGGCCAGCCGCAGCTTGGCAATCACGGGCGCAAACTTATCCAGCGTATCGGCAGCGTTCAGCCCGTGCATCGCGGCGCTCAGTTCCAGCAGTTCCCGGCCGGACAGATAGGAATAAGAAATCGGCTCATCGGGAAGAAACCCGATCAGCCGCTTCACTTCAACCCGGTCCTCAAAGGCATCACGCCCATCCACCAGCAACCGGCCGTCGGTGGCCTTCAGGATGCCCATCAACAGCCGGAACAGCGTCGTCTTCCCAGCTCCGTTCGGCCCCAGCAATCCACAGATCTGCCCCGCCGGAACATGGAACGAAACATTCCTGACTGCTATCTTCTCGCCAAAGGATTTTGTGACCCGGTCGATCCGCACCAGCGAATCCGGCTGCGCTTCGGAGGATTCAGGATCGTGGCCCGGAGACTGCGACGCGTTCTCCACGCCGCCGTGTGCATCTTCCCTGTTGAGGTCGCCGTCGCTCATCCTGGGCCGGGTACCGAGGTTCAATTCCCGTTGGCCCACTTTACCACAGGGGATCTGCCAGGCTCTTAGTCCCTAGCCTCTCAGTCCCTTAGTCCCTGCCGTCTTCGGCCTGGCCTGCTTCTCTACAAAATACGTAATCAAGCCCACGGGCAGGAACCGCACCAGGAACGCTGTAAACCCTCCGCTGAAGTTGGGAACAATTGTTCGCTGGCCGCGCACCAGCGCGTCGATCGCCAGGCGCGCAACATCGGCCGTCGGCTGCACACCGCGCTTGAAAGCCCCAGCCTGCGCCACGTCGAAAAATTCGCTTTCCGTCGGGCCGGGACAAAGCGCCGTAACCTTCACCCCAAATCGAGCCACCTCGGCGGCGAGACCGAGCGCGAAAAACCGGTCGAAAACCTTGGTAGCCGCATAGGTCGTGAGATAAGGCACCGGCTGAAAGCTGGCCGTTGAAGCCACCACCAGGACCCATCCCCGGCGCCGCTCGACCATGCTCGGAACAAACAGCCGCGAGAGCCTGACCACGGCTTCGCAGTTCACGCGCACCTGGCTCAGCTCCTGGTCCTCAGGATTGGCTGTAAAGGCTCCATACTGGCCCAGCCCCGCGTTGTTCACCAGGATGTCGATCGAGATTCCGGCCCCTTCGGTCGTTTCGTAGATCTGTCGAGGCGCGGCCGGATCGTTCAGGTCGGCAACCACAATCCTAGCTTCTGTTCCCTTGGCCGCGAGTTCCGCCCCAAGAGCATCCATCCGCTCCCGCCTGCGCGCAGTCAGCACCAGCTTGGCCCCGCGCCCCGCAAGCTCCCGCGCCAGGGCCGCGCCGATGCCTGAACTGGCCCCGGTGATCAGCGCCCATTTTCCCTGAAGATCGGTATTCGTCACGCTTGCCTCTTTCTGGCCGATCAGCCCATCAACTCACCGACACACTGATCCCTGATGCCTGCTCGCTCGCTTTATTCACTTCTTCAGCAGCTTGAACGCATGTGTCCATTCATTGCGCAGAAACCCCGGGATACACCACAGCATGCACAGCGGCTCAATCGCCCGTGCAGCCTCCGCGCCGCCCATGTCCGCCGTCTCCCAGCCGAAATCATCCAGAATGCTGCCCACTGCCTTCTTTGCGCTCTCGCTGTTGCCGCAGATGAACATGGTCGGCTTGCCGGCTTCGAATACCGGGTCGACCATCCTCGCCGAGCCCACCGAATTGAACGCCTTCACCAGGTGCGCGTCCTTGAACTCGCTCTGCAACTGCTCCAGCAGCGACTCATTCGGGCCGGTAAAGAATTGAAGGACGCCATTTACCGGCGCCGCGTCCGCAATCGGATTGCACGTATCCGCCACCGCTTTGCCCTTGAGGTTGCCAGCGCCGGCCAGCCGCAGCGCCTCGGCTGCGGCATTGCCTTTCACCGCTACGATCACGAGTTCGCCAAACGAGGCAGCATCGGCGAACGTCCCGGTCGATCCTCCGGCATTCGCCTCAGCCCACTCCGCCAGCTTCTCCGGGCTCCGCGATCCCAGCTTCACTTCATATCCATGCTTCAGCAGGCCGCTTGCCAGCGTCCGCGCCACTTCACCCGATCCAAGCACACCGACCTTCATTGCAGTCACCTCTGGGGAAGGGATTCACGCCCTCAAAAAAGGCTCCATAAAGTTTCCGCCTTGTGAGTTGAAGGCGCAGGGTAAACGCTAGCGCCTCGAAGCCATCAGCTGTTTGTCTTCGAACTCTTCCTCCAGCCACTTCGTGAACGCTTCGAACTCCTCATCGCGTCCGAGAAAATCCCGTACCATCTCCCGCCCCGGCTTCGACCCGCCCTGCTCGAGCACCGCCTTGCGGTAGCGCGTCCCCGCATCGCATCCCAGCGGATCGTCGGCATCGAATTGCGCAAAGAAGTCGAGCGCAATCACCTTGTCAAAGGCATAAGTGTAGTAATTGGACGAGTAACCCACCAGGTGGCCGAAGCTCGAATACATGCGGTTGCCCTCGACCCAGGTCCACGGCTGCAGGCTCTGGTAAAGTTCCCTGGTGATCGCATCCAGATCGATGCCCGCCGGATCGCTATCGTGCAGATCGAGCGATAGCGTGGTGTAATAAAGCTGCGCCCTGACCCAGTCCGCCCTGCCAAACGCGCCCGCCAGCTTCATTTTTTTGATGGTCTCGGACGAGAGAGTTTCTCCCGTCTGATAATGCCTTGCAAACGCCTGCAGCAGCTTCTCGTCACGGAAAAACTCCTCCAGCATCTGCGAGGGCACTTCAATAAAATCCCCCTCCGTCGCAAATCCCGACAAGCCCACCCACTCCGTCCGCCCGCCCAGTATGGCGTGCATCAGGTGCCCGAACTCGTGGAAGAACGTCACTACATCGGAGTATTGCAAGAGGCCCGGATCGCGCACCACCGGCTCGGCCTTCTCTGCCTCGGCCGCCTTTGCCTCAAGCTCGTGTTGCTGCGGCGGAATCACCTCCGGCTCTCCGGTCAGCCCCTCAAGCTGCTGCTGGGTGTTAGTGTTGGGCTCGATCTCGCCGCCCGGAAAATTGCAGATCAACGCCGCCTCGGGCAGCGCTCCGCCGCGCACACCCGTCACCACCGGCGCCGCGGAGAACCACTTGTCCTTGCCCTCGCGCGGATGCATGTCGAGATAAAACCGCCCCACCCGCTCCCCGCCGTCGTACACGTCGAAGACTGAAACCGACTCATGCCACGAGGTAGCCCTCGTCCTTCTGAACTCGACCTTGAAGAGGCGCGAGGCCGTCTCCAGCACCCCCGCCTCCACCTGCGAATAGGGGAAAAAGGGCCGCACCGATTGCGAATCGAAATCGAATGCCGAGCGGCGAAACTGCTCGTACCAGTAACCGCGGCTGGTGATGTCGATCTCGTCGATGCCCGACTCCTGCCCCCGTTCCGGCCACCGCCCGCGCGCAAAATCGAGCACCAGTTCATGTTCCAGCCGCGCACCTTCCCGGCTGGCCTCGTTTAACCGCGCCAGAAACTCCCTGACATTTGCGGCCGAGCCCATCATCTGGTCCGCCGTAGCAAGGTCGGCCCAGCTCCTGAACCCCAGCACAGTCGCAATCTCCTGCCGAACCGCCAGAAGATCAAGCAGGATCTGCCGGTTCTGGGGATAAGCCCGTGTATTGTAGGCCAGAAACATCCGCTCCCTGAGGGGCGCGCTGGCCGCGAAAGTCATCACCGGCTGCATGTCCGGGGGATCGGTGGTAATCACCACGCTGCCGTCGGCGTCAAACGGGTGGCGTGCCACAAAGTCCGCCGGCAGCCCGTCCAACTCATCGGCCGTAGCGGTAATTGTCTTGCCGCCCTCCTGAACGTTGCGGCTGAACTCGAGCGACAGATGCGTAGCCTTTTCATGCAGACTCTGCAGATGTTCGCGCGTCGCCTGGTCCTTGTCCACGCCGGAGAGCCGGTAACTCAGTAGAGTCCGCTGCACATAATGCTTCGTGGCCGCGCTCGCTGCTGCAAGATCGATCGCTGTGAGCGCCTCGTAAACCGCCCTGTTCAAGCTCAGCGCGCTGCCCGCCATCGACACGCGCTGCGAGTCAGCCTGCGCCTGATCGCGCACGGCCTTATCCGCCGCAACGGAGTTCAGCACCCCGGCCTGCGCGCCCGCCAGGTTCAACTGCGCAATCGCCGCATCGTAATGCACCAGCGAGTTGTCCGGTGTCCGCGCTCCTTCCACTGCAAGGAGCGCCGCGAGCGCAGCTTCATGCGCCGCCAAGCGCGCGCTCACCCAGGCCGCCAGCGCCTCTGCAGAGCCAGCCCCACCCGCATCCCAGGAATGAATTTCCGAAGTACCAGCAGAAGCCGAAGAAACCGTCTCACCCGTCATTAGGCACCAACCCTCCAAACCCTAGCTTGCCACAGCAGGCCTGCCCGATCCGCCAGTCCCTCGGTCCCTTCTCACTCCTCGACAGAAAAAGCTCACGGGAGTACAACATGAGAAACCGAGGAGCGGGTCTTGTTATCCCCTGGCGGGATTTGCCATACTCGCGCTGTTCTTCCAGCCGGAGGTCACCATGACCGAAAACACTCCAAGTAGTCTACCGCCCATGCCCGGCTCGGAACTCTTCATTCATAATGTGGATTCTGCACCCGCTTATTGGTGGCTGGACGATCTATGGATCGTTCTCGCAGAGGCCAAGAACACCGGGGGTCGCTTCTCCATGATGTTTGAATTTCTGCCCAAGGACTCCGGTCTGGGGCCGCACAAACACACCGGGTCGGACGAGACCTTCTATATCCTCGATGGCGAGATTACCGTGTTGGTTGGCGAAGAAATCCAGACGGTGCGAACCGGCGACTTCCTGATGGTTCCCCGTAACACGCGGCAGGCATTTCGCGTTGCCAGTGAGACCGCGCGGTTTCTTAACAGCTACACGCCCGCCAGCCTTGAAGCGTGCCTGGTAGAGTTGGCGAGGCCGGCCACCGAACGGGTTCTCCCTCCCAAGGGTGCTTCCCCGGTGATTGAGATGACCCCTGAACTTCTGAGCCGGTACGGCATGGACATGCTACCCGGCCCGATCCCCTGCGTACTGGACGCTAGCAACGAGACTTCGAACATGAACTGTTGATGACCAGAGGCGTGGCCGAAGTCCCTGGCGGCACGGATGCAGCCATCGATAAAGCCCAAGGCACCCTCCCAATAACAAACTTTCACCCCAGGCTGCTAATCCCTTAGTGCCATCGTCCCCTGGTCCCTCAGCTTCTGACTCCTGACCCCTGAACCCTTATCCCCGTTCTAAATCCGTCCGTCTATTTCCTTGCATCCGCGACCAATCCCCACTAAGATGCGTCAATTGACTGACAGCCATGCCACACGCAGTTCCCAGTACGATCTTGCCGCCGCCCGCTCCGCATCGCCTGCGGCTGGACAAACTTTGCGTCGCGGTGCAGGCCGAGACCGCGGCGGAGCTATTCGCCCGGGCTGAAGCCGTCCTTCAGGACGCCAACTTTCTTGAATTCCGCCTCGATTCTCTACATAAGCCCGCTGCAGCCCTCCCGGCCCTCAAAGACTTCCTCACCCGGCACCGCCAGGTGACCGCCATCGCTACCTGCCGTCGCAAGGAGTTCGGGGGCGCCTTCAGCGGAACCCTCAATTCGGAGGTCGAAATCCTGCTCAAAGCCGCCGAATCCGGCTGCCAGATTGTCGATCTCGAGGTGGAATCGGCCGAGCAGACTAGCCCATCCCAGCTCGCCAAATTCCGCGCCGCTCTCGCCTCTGCCGGCGCGGCCCTGCTGGTCAGCTTTCATGACTTTATCCGCACCAAGGCCCTCGACCAGGCCGCCCAACGCATCGAAGTCTTCCAGCCTGAGTTCGTCAAAGTCGTCTCCACAGCTCGCTCGCTGACCGACAATCTCGCTGTACTCCGCCTCATCGAAGACCAGTCCCTGAGAACCCACGTGGTCGGCATCGCCATGGGCGAAGAGGGATTGGTCAGCCGCGTCCTCGGCCCCCGCGCCGGCGCGGCCTTCACCTTCGCCTCCTCCGGCCATGGCGCGGAGACCGCGCCCGGGCAGATTACCGCCCGTACCCTGCTCGACCTCTACCGCGTCGAGCACCTCGATCAGGCCACGCGCATCTTCGGCGTCGCCGGAAACCCCATCTCCCACTCGCTGTCGCCGCTCATGCACTGCACCGCCTTCCGCCGCGAGAGCGTCAACGCTGTCATGCTTCCCCTCAAAGTGAAGGCGCTCGGCGATCTGCTCACTCTCACCCGCGAGCTTCCCCTCGCCGGCGTTGCCGTCACCATGCCTCTCAAGCAGGAAGTTCTGCCCCACCTGGCCAACATGGACCCCCTCACCGCACGAATCGGCGCCTGCAATACCCTCCGCACCGGCGCCGACGGCAAGCTTTACGGCTTCAACACCGACGTTGCCGGTGTGGTCCGCCCCCTTGAAAAGCGAATGAAGATCAAAGGCTCCCGTATCCTGGTCATCGGAGCCGGCGGAGCGGCGCGGGCAGCCATCTTCGGCCTCGTCGAGCAGGGAGCTGAAGTTTTCGTCTCCAACCGCACCCACGAGACCGCCGTGGCCTTGGCGCGCAAGGCCAAGGCCAAATCACTCAAGCAGGATCAGCTCGCGAAGAGCCACTTCGACGCCATCATCAACACCACTCCGTGCGGCATGGCCGGCGTCAAGCAGACTCTCCCGGTCAAGGAATCGGAGCTCAATGCAGCGCTTGTCTTTGATATGGTCTATAACCCGCTCGAGACCCCGTTGCTCAAGCTGGCCAGTTCCCGTGGCCTGGCGGTAATCGGCGGCATCGAAATGTTCGTCCAGCAAGGCGCCCGCCAGTTCGAGATCTGGACCGGTAAGCCCGCCCCCGAAGCCGAGATGCAACGAGTAGTAGAGCAGGCCCTCCGCAAGCGCCAATAGACAGGCGCAGTCCCGCAGCGAAGGCTGCGCGCCGTCAAATATCAGCCCCGTTCAATTTTTAGAATGACTCGCGGTCGGCTGAGGCTTGCCTACCTACTTTGCTCCCTGCCATTTTCGAAACGGAGAAATCCATCCGAATCCCTCCAGTCCGTTCTGGTACATGTCCCACAGCAGCAGCATAAGCACGTTAACTGTAATGATCGGCCCGGCGAGGGCGCTGATCCTTAGACAGTTGATCCGCAGCCGTTCGTAGTCACCTTCCGGGTTCATGGCGATGAATGCCCAATACCCAAAACCCCACATGAACATGCCGCTTGCCGACCAGACGGGCACCAGCAACAAATAATCTATTCTCATAACAGCTCACCTTTCGGGCTTCAAACGTCCAACATCTATTCTTTTCGCGAGATACGCGCCTCGGAAAACGCGCAAGACAACGAAGGGATCTCTTGCCGCCGGTCGAAAGGCGGAACTCGTGTTCAGCGAAGCCCTGGAGTTCCGTTCAGTCTTCAAAATATAACCCAGGATGTGAGATGATCGTCACAGTTTGGCGGGGTAAAACTGTTGTAGCACGAAGCCCTGGCCCGCCGGTGTTCCCCGTTCCCCTGTTTTCTTTCTGATGAAATTCCACCGAAGCGCTTATGAGCTTCATCAATGCGACATTGCGGGATCCAGTCGGCCATTGCGCGAAAACGCAACTGAAAATACTGTTGCATTCCGCAGAAAATCAGGCGAGGTGCCCATGTACCATCACGTTAAAAAGCTCATGTATACGGTCAACATCGGCTCCCCCGACGTTCGTTTCGGCAAGCTTCTTCTCGAACAGTTCGGTGGCGCCAATGGGGAGCTCGCGGCGGCCATGCAATACACGATTCAGGGCTGGAATTGTGTCGACGACCTGGCCCGCAGAGACCTGCTTCTGGACATCGGGACCGAGGAACTGAGCCATCTCGAGGTGGTAGGCGCTCTCATCCGCCTTCATCTCAAGGATCTGAAGACCGACCGCGATGCCGCCGAGGCCGATCCGCTGGTGACCATCGCGGGAGGGGGCGGCGTAGCGTTGATCAACTCGCGAGGCATCCCCTGGACAGCCGACTACCTGAAGATCACCGGCGAGCTCGACGTGGACCTGCGCAGTAACATCGCCGCCGAAGCGCGGGCCAAAATCGTCTACGAGCGGCTCATCGACCACACCGACGATCCCGGCACGATTGATGCGCTCCAGTTCCTCATGACCCGCGAAATAACCCATTTGAAAGCCTTCACGGCGGCCCTGGAAAGCATGCAGAAACCGCCCTTCTCCATTGGCAATCTCAAACCTACGCCGGTCTTGGTCGACCAATACTTCAATGCCTCCACTGGGGTTGGCGGCGAGGGCGAGGGGGACATGCGCGGACCGTGGCAAACCTCCTACGGATTGCATCCTGTCCAGTCCGAAATGGCCGGCGGACGCGGTTTGTCTCTCGAGCACCTGTTCGGAACCGAGGGTCCGGAAGAGCGCGGCAAACAGGATTTCGCGCCCAAGGCCGCGACTTCGGTATTCGAAGAGGCGCTCAGCCAGACCAACCCCAGCACTTACAAGCCCGGCTTCGAAAGCGGATCAACCGGCGATGGGGCCGAAACAACGGGCTGCGAAACCACCGGCCAAACGCTCTCTAAGAACACCTGAAGACGCCTCAGGGCGCCGAGAGGATTGTTAACTCAGGTCTTTCTTCCCCGGCGCCACTACCCCTTAAAGCGCGATCAGTTCTACCGATTGCAGCATCGGATGACGCAGGTCAGCGCTGGGCCTGCTTCTTCCTTGCCGACCGTTCCGCCAGCGCCGCGGAGTTGGCCTTCACCGCGGCGCGTACCAATTGCCTGAAGGCGGCTTCGTCGATCTGATCGCCTTCGCGCACATCGATCGCACGGCGCACGTTCCCTTCCAGGCTCGAATTGAAAAGCTTCTTCGGGTCTTCGAGAGATGCGCCTCGAGCAAACGTAAGCTTGACCACCTGCTTGTACGTCTCCCCGGTGCAGACAATCCCGTCATGCGAGAAGACGGGAGTGCCGGGCGAGGCGGGTTTGGCCCATTTCCACTCCTCCTCGATTTCGGGATCGGCATCGTGGATGAGCCGGCGGAAATGAGCGAGGGTCTCTCCGCGCCAGTCTCCAAGCTCCTTGATCTTGTCGTCGATCTTTCCCGAAGGAGCTTGCGTTTTGGTTGACTTCTCTGGGACCATCGATTTCATGCGCCTCCAATCCTCGCAGCTAATTTACACCCCAGCGGGCCGCTTCCAATAACGCGCGCGGGCAAGAGCTTGGGAGTAAGAGCCCGCTTGCGCATTGTGGACACCCGTCTTTAGAATTACCCGCTAAGCGCCTGGTTACCCACCCGTCCCGAAAGAGGTGCATCCGTGTTCGCTCCGCCCCTCGTCAAAACCGGCACGAAGGCAGTCTCTGACTCTGCCCGCAGAGACGCACCCCGGCGCTCGATCTCGGCATTGCAGCCACGGACCGAGGCCACGAAGACTCGAAAAACAGAGTCAGGAAAAGCGGGCGGCGTCTCGTGGAACTTCGGCGAAATCCCGGTCCATCCCGGCGCCGCGAATTCGGCCTCCGCCTCGCCCGCCGTCCCCGCAGCCCCGATTCGCGGCTCTGCCCAGCGCGAGGCCAATGAAGGGGAAGCGGAACGGGCGGCAAGTTCGCTTGCCGGTCTATCTTCGCCCAACCTTTCTCCCGCCGAATCCGCTCCGCCCAGGCCTCTGCCGCGACACTCTTCCGCCGCACCAGTTGCCGCGGGCAGAAAGCTGCCCGATCGCTCCCGCCGCCTGTTTGAGCAGGCTTACGGATACGACCTCCAACCGCTTCGCCTGCATGACGACGCCCTCTCCGGCCGCGTAGCGCGCGCCTTGGGAGCCATCGCCTTCGCCACCGGATCCCAGATCGTCACCGACGGACCGGTGAGCCGGCATGTGCTGGCCCATGAAGTCGCCCACGTCATCCAAACCGCGCTCCAGCCCGCCGCGCCCCTGATTCATTGCTACGAATCTCCCGAACATGAAGACTTGGGCGACAAAAGCCTCGATGAGCTCGAGGACTTCATTCAGACAGAAGACGGCAAGAAGTGGGCCAAGGAACATGGCATCGACCCGGTAAAGCTGGCCAAGGAAATCAAGGCCGATCCGCTCAAGAAAGCCGGGGGCAAGATCACCGCCGGCTCGCGTCAGGTCGGGAACGCGGGAAAGAAGGACGTCAAGCTGTCGCCCGGCGAAATCACTGCTCTTTCCGGCGATTTCTACAAAGGGCCTGACGACATCGCCGGCGCCGCCTCGCAGCCGCTCGCGAAAGAAGGCGACAAAAACGAGCTGGACAAGCTGATCGAGGCCATCGACCAGGAGCGAAAGGGAAAGCTTCCCGACGCCAACAAGGCCTATGAGGAGATCACCAAGGGCCGCTATCTCGATCTTGCCAAGCAAAACGACACCCACTTCGCGCCGCAAAACCGGGTCGAATGGCGCCGTCTCCATCTTCAGGCCCTCGCCGAGGCCGCGGCCGCAAAGGATGACGCCGCCCTGCAGCACGCCTTGCTCGTCGATGCCAGCGGAGGGCATTTCCTCACCGACTCCTACGCATCGGGACACCTGTTCGACAAGGGCAGGCTGATGGCCCAGATCCGGCTTCATCTGCAGGCTCACCCGCTGCGCACCGAGAACCCCGAAGCCCAGACCTATGCCGGCATCGTCTCATTCAGCGGCAACGCCGATCAGCTGGTGCTTAAAGGCATCCACGACCGCATGAACAACGAGGGCTTCGACGTGACCAATGCCGCCGGCATGAAGTGGCGCACCTTCGGCGACGCGCAGTTGGCCAAGGCGCCCGATACGAGCCGCATCGCCTCTCTCGCCCTCTTCAAATCGCGCCAGCAGATCTACGCCGCGCAAAAGGGCAAGAAACCGGACCCCGCGGAGGTCGAGGCGCTGATGCCCGACGATGCGACCATTGAGCGCGCCACCAGCCAGGCCATCGCCTACATCCCCGCCGCAGCAGCAGACGTGCAGGGCGTCATGTTCCGAGGCCGCAGCTTGGCCTCCACGCAGTTCCCCAAGCCGATTGGTGCCCTGATACAAAGCAACCTAGAGACCATCGCCAGCCCCGGCCGCGCCAACCAGCTTCGCGACCTGGAAAGAACCCGGGAAGAAACCAACTCCGGCCCGATGCTCGCCCCGCAGTTCACCATCGGGCATTTCTAGCGCGGTGCGCCGCAAATCTTATCGTTTGGGTTTTGCAAAACCGCCGGGTGCCACGGGTACCTGGCTTCTGGGCACCCAGAATGGCGTTACGGTTCACAGCCCACCGAAGTAAGGGCTTTTCCTGACCTTGACCCCTAATCCCTCGCGGCCCTCACCGCACCACCGGCAACCCCGCTGCGATGGTTACTGCTGCGGCGCTGCACACTGGATGCCCCCAGCCACTGGCGCTTACGCCGATCGGAAATCCTGTCGGATTGGTGATGTCGTAGACGATATTGTCCGGTCTCGATGCGTCGGGGCCAACCCCTCCGGGAACAAAATCGAGCATGAGCGTGTTCCGGGTCCGCCAGGCGATGTTATGGTCCGCGCACGACGAGTCGCCGCTTACTCCGACGGCTCCAATAAGGTGTCCCTGCTTGTTATAGAGCGCCAGGCCGCCGCCGAATACATTCACGCCGCCAATGCGTCCGCCGACCATCGGGTCGTTCCATTGGCCGTAGTTTCTCGGATCGCCTCCATAGGCGACGAAGGTGTCCACCGGGTTGCTGGCCTGCAGACCGAAAAGGCTGCCTCCGGGCTGCACCGCGCTGTATAGATCGGCCGTGGAGAGCGCGAGCTTGGGCAAACTAAACGCATTTGCGGTGTTCGCTTTCTGCGCCGAGATCACTCGGCTGCCGGGCCATTGCGACCCGCGGTCGGCGCCCGTAAAGGCCACCGCGCAAACCACGCCGTCGCGATTCACTACCGTGCCCCACATATCCAGGTTGAATCCGCCGTTCGACTGGTTGCGCGCCAAGGTAAGCGCCGATTGCAGTTGCGCATGCGTCGGAAGTTGCGCACAGGCTGCATCTGGGTCCACAAAGCTGCTAGGCGGAACTTGCGAGAACCCCGAAACACTCATTCCAGATGCCAGCAACAGCAGCGGAAAGACACTCTTCCTCATGTTCATTGATCCTCCCTGGAGAAATTCAGGCCGCGGAGGACTGTAAAAGTTAAGATGGTTGTTGTCAATCCATTAATGACGCTGGAGCGGCCTTTTCACCGGCTTTTTCGCAGCCTTCTTCTCCCCCGGCTTTTCCTCACCCGAGTGCGTGATCTGGATCGGCCCCATGTCCGGCCCCATCCGCTTTACCTGGGTGTCGATCATCTCGTATTCGATGGTGCGCGGCGAGGCCGGCCTGGTAATCCCGGTCACCGGGTCGGTCGCCACATCGGGCCCGCTCGCCATCACAAAGCTGAATGCCGGGTAACTGCCCTTCGGCGTCTGCACGCTGAACACCTTCACCGGCAGATATCCCTCGATCGGATGCAGCCTGAAGGCCGTCTCGTAGCGGTGCCGCTTTACGCTCCACGTGAACACCCTCACCTGGTCGAAGTCGAACTTCAACCCCGATTTCGGCGGACTCATCACGGTCACATACTCCGGCACCTGTTGGCCGGGAACATTGGAGTCCGGATCTTCGATCCTGGTCAGCACATAGGCGCCCACATACCGCTGTCCTTCGGCGTAGGTCCCGATCTCGTCGGGAACATCCACATCGAGCCTCCCGGCCAGTAGCCAGCCGGTGTGTCCCTCGCTGTCGCGGGCCAGCCACCAGTCTTCGAACACCGGAGCCGGGGCATCGGGCTGTCCCGGCACGCTAGCCGGTGCTGCCGCCTTGAACGAGGGCGCCGGTTTGGGAGCGGCCAGCTTTGCCAGCGGCGCGTACCCCGGAGCCGCGGCCTTGGCTATCGAAGCGCGCTGCAATAACTGCACCTTGGCGTTGCCCGGAATCAGGTAGAAGTGCTCCGTCTCGCGCCCCGGGAGCACGTGCATGTAAAGGTCGTCCCGCAGTGTCGCCGTGGCTGCGACGGTGGCTTGTTTGTTGTCTTCCCGGAGCTTCTCAAACGCGTCGTATTCCCTGGCATCGATGACCGCATGGTCCTCGATCCAGCCGACTTCGTTCTTCTCCGTCTTGACCTTAAGAAACCGCCGCCCATGCTCGATCACTTGGAGCGGCTGCCCGTTCTTCACATCGGCGACGCGGTTGGAAACCGCGGCCACCCGGTCGCGTAGATACATCTCCCGAGCCGAAACGTAGACCATCTCGACGGGTTTTTGATGAAGCCGGTCGCAGCCCGCTGCGCATAACCCGAGCGCCACGGGCAAAAACAGCGAAAAATGCCTGAAATGCAGACGATATGAGCCGGAGAAATATGAGGAAAGTTTGAACACAACGGGAAGGCGTTCCCCTAGAGGATAGCATCTGAAATCAGCGCTTCACCGCGCCGGTTGCTGCTTATCCAGATTCCCCGCGGGGAAACAGCGGACAGTTGGCAGCCGACAGTTGACAGTTAAAAAGCCGAGACCTCAGCTTCGGAAGCTTTCACTGTCAACTGTCGACTGTCCGCTGTCGGCTGCTTTTTATGGCGTGGTCGCGGCCACTCCGACTGCCTGGGTGGGATCGGTTCCCGTGGTGGAAGTGATCGACAGGTCCAATTGTCCCGCCGTGGTGGTGTCGAAGATGTAAGCTTCGAGATCGTAGCTTCCGCCCTCCGAGACCGCCAGCACGAAGTTGGATTTGCTGTCCTCGGCCAGTCCATAGGGCAGAATGCCGGCTGCGACCGTGCTGCCCAGAGCCACGGTATAAGCGTTGCCGGCGGCGGTGATGGAGAAGCCAGTGATATTCCCGTCCGAGGTCGACCCCGCCCCGTTGCCGACGTAGACGTAGTCGCCCGAAAAGAGAGGCAAAATGGCGTTCGGCGCCAGGCCGCCGCTCGCAATTGGCGAACCCGACGCCTGGGTCAAACTCCCGCTCAGCGAACTGTAGTTGAAGACCCGCAGCCCACCCGAACTCGCGCTCGAGTTGGCCAGCGTCTCGCCAACATAAAGCAGGCGGGGGGTTTTAGAGGGATCGACGGCGACCGAGAGCGCCGATCCTCCGGTATTTGCAACCGGAATCACCGTGCCGGCCGACGCCAGCGGGTTTGAATTTGCCTCAGTGAACGGAACCACGAGTGTTCCGCCGGCGCCGAGCGCCACAAATACATTGTCGTCGTCGCCGGAGATCGCCATCTGATGCACGGATGCGGTGATCACCGTATACTGCCTGGTTCCCACCGTGCCGCCCGTGTAAAGCCCTGTGCTGGAAACGATCGGCGTCGCATCCACCTGGACGCCGCTCGTTCCTTCAACCGCGTCCACCAGCCAGTTTCCGCTCGGGTCTACCTGGATGGCCGACGCGGGGTCGGAAGAGATGACCTGGCCGCTGTGCCCGGCTGTCAATGCGCCGGTAGACCCGATCGTATACAAGTAAATCCCGGCCACCGAACTTACATAGAGGTAACCGTTCCCCGGCGCAACCGCCAGGGCCGTGGGCGCGGCCGAGAGCGTGTAGGTCCCGATCGTTTCCAATTTGCCCGAGGAGATGTCATAAGCCACTATCTGGCTGGTTCCCTGGTTGATGACATAGAAATACCCGCTTGAGAGCGTGGTATTTGTGGTTCCGGTGGCTGAACTGCTCGGAGCCTGCCAGAAATTGCCGCATCCGGCCAGCAAAGGGGTTCCCGCCAGCAAAAGCTTCGCGCAGGTTCTGAGCTTCATTGTCACTCCTCGGTCAACACCGGTTCATCGGCAGGCAATTTCCAGGAGGCGGACGCAGGCTCCCCGTCGCCCCTGTTCAAGACTAATTCGCTGCTGCCAAAATGGACGCATGGGCCTCCTCTGCCGCTCGCCTGAGACGTTTCTGCCACTAATCCAACGGCGCTGGCCCTCCGCAACCTCGATCACCCAACGGCAGTCTCTCAAATCCGAGGCCCAGCCGGGAAACGCGAATTCGGGATTCCGGATCAGACTATCATTGAGATTCTGCATAAGCCGGGCGAGGGTGTTCTTTGCGCTTCATCCAATTCGGCTACAGGAAGAGAAGACCCCGGGAGCAGTCAATGAGCGATGGGTCAGAGCACGTCCAACTCCACATCGATTCGATCGCCAAACAGGAGGCGGAGTTCCTCGAGAAGCGCACGCTTTCAGAGCGCGCCGGGGATCGGGTGGCTGGTTTTGCCGGCACGCTGACTTTTGTGGCCTGTCACGCGTTGCTGGTGCTCGCATGGATACTCGTGAATACAAGAGGATTCGCCGGCATTCCGCGATTTGACCCCTTCCCGTTCTCGCTGCTGGGACTGGTGGTCGCGATTGAGGCGGTCTTTCTCTCCAGCTTCATCCTCATGCGCCAGAACCGCATGGCGAAACGCGCCGACCGGCGCGACCACCTCCACCTGCAGATCGACCTGATCGCCGAGAAGGAGATCACCAAGCTTCTGCAAATGGTGCGCGCGATCTCAACCCACATGGGCCTCAAGCAATTTAAGGACGACCGGGAACTAAAAGAGTTGACCCGGCAAACTTCCGTCGAGACGCTGACCCAGAGGATTGAAGAGACGCTTCCAGAGCCGTGAGGCGCCGTTGCCGCACTACCGATGAAAGCTGAGAGCTGAAAGTTGCGCTGGGCGTCAATTCGGCCGGCCGCCTGATGCCGAGCGGCGGCGAAAGCGCTCATCGACGGGCTGGCGCCCCTGAAAGCCCGACTCCATCGTGTGCCAGTGCTCGATTGCGGCCTCACCCATGCGCCAGCAAAGCAGAACAACCTGATCGTCGAGCCGGCAGGGGAAATCCAATAGCCCGCTGTCAAGATCCTTTACCTGGACGCCGATGGCGTCGATTTCGGCAATGCTCTCGCGCACAACTTTGAGGTGGCTTTCGATCTCTGCCCGCTGCCTGGCTACCTTCAAGGGGTTCACCCGCATGCCGCCGGAAAAATAAATCCGCTGAGCCAGGCCACTCAGCTCCGACTCCACCGCTTCGGCGGCTTGTTTGCCCTCGACTGCCCGCTTGAGCAGCGACTCGAGGACCGGCAATAACGATTGTGCTTCTTCAAGCGTGAAAGTTTTCATGCGGATAGCGCCTGCCACTTCCACTAGAATACGACGAAACGCGTTTGACAGCCGACCCGGGCCCGTCGTGTAATGAAAATGTTGACGTGTGGTGAAGGAGTTCACCCGACAGCGCTTCTTTCGAAGCCGCTGTTTAACCGCTGTCCCGCCACCAGGCTCGACAGATGATGACTCCTGGCAGGGGTACCTGCCGGCGAGTCATATCCCGGCGCGGTCCCCCGATAATCTGGGCAAGTTCAAAACGGCTGGCAACCGCGGGATCGGTGTCTCTCGCGTTCACACCGATCGAGGCAGTCCGGGCGCCCCAAGTGGAGAGGAGAACCGCCTTGCTGAAATACGTCATCATCGCCATCGGAGGCGCGCTGGGCTCGGTGGCGCGGTATTGGATCGGTTCCTCCATCTCCGGACGCATGGGAACCAAGTTCCCTTACGGCACCTTCGTGATCAATCTGACCGCCTGCCTCATCATCGGATTCACGCTCACCTTCATGAGCAAGCGCGCGGGGCTCAATCCCATGTGGCGATTCCTCATTCCCATCGGGTTCATCGGCGCTTACAGCACCTTCTCGACGTATGAGTGGGAAACCCTCTCCACCATGCGCTCGGGCGCTTTCTTCCTTGCCGCCCTTTATGCCGGCAGCAGCCTCATTCTCGGCCTCGCCGCCACTTGGTGCGGGACCGCCCTCGCCGACCTGCTTTGAGATCGTTTCCCGCGCCTGCGACCCGCAAACAGAGCGCGCAGCCCCAAAAAACCCGCTGGAATTGCCCTGTTTGGGTGCTGTTTTTCATCGAAAATCGATACGAAGGGGCCTGGACTGACCCCCAAAAGTGAGACAGCTTAAAATGAGCGCATTTGCAGCGAATGGAGAACTGCAAATGGCGAAGAAGGGCGAGGGTTGGCGTCCGTTGGCGTTTCGGGAGATGGCG
>Ga0302320_10000235_pt1 | contig 128249 bp, 97 predicted proteins | sample Bog_T0_3_FD_202130 | JGI IMG/M metagenome (GOLD analysis project Ga0302320, IMG submission 202130) | Peat permafrost microbial communities from Stordalen Mire near Abisko, Sweden - Bog_T0_3 | ecosystem: Environmental > Terrestrial > Soil > Wetlands > Peat | place: Sweden: Abisko, Stordalen... | reverse complement strand
GGCCTCCAGACACAACAAAGCGACTCGCAAAAAGGCTGTCTTGAACAAATCCCGCCCGAAAACCACAAAGAATTCGCCGCAATGGTTTGATGTTGCGAAATCAGATGCCTGTGCAGGGGTTCCTTAGCTTTGGCGGCGGCGTTTGGAGCCTGTCAGTTACTTTGGGGCCTGGCCAAGTAGCTGCGGCCACTTCAACGACCACGAATACCGTTACCTCGAAGAGAATCGGACCTTGCTGAGGGATCAATGACGCAAGTCGAATACAGTCTGTTCATGGTTGTCGGGTGTCTTTTCTTTCTTGCGGTCTACGCATGGGCAGGTCTTCTTGTCCGATTGACTCGGCCATACCCGAGGAATCCGGATGGCCGAAGCAAGCTATATAAACTTGGTGCGCTTCTGTGTGCAATCTCTTTCATTGCGAGGCTGATCCTCACTTGGAGATAGTCCTAATGGGAAATCTATGTGCGATTTGCTTTTCAATGCTCGCGGGTGTCGTATTTGGGCTCGCGGCAGCAGGTACCACTTTCGTCTTTCGTCGGCACATGGACTCAACGAGTTGGAGCCTTGCAGCGACGGCGGCTGTTTGGGTGACTTTCTTGTTTTTGATGATTCTCTTTCAAAACCTTTTGCCCGTGGGGGGCGTTCGTTTCACATTGCCGCTGCTTCTGCTCCCAGTCTCAGTGGCTGCAATATGGAACGGTGCGCGCCTGATTCGGCACATGCTGATTTTCCGCCCCAAGTAACACGACACCTTGGGACAAGTCATGCACAGCGCAAGTGCCCTTCAAGGGCGGTAGGTGGCCCACCCCTCGCCCAGCCACAAAAGCGGGTGACCTACCTTTCCTTCGGTTGGAAGGGTGGGAGCAGCAGATGCCAGCCATGTTCTTGCTTTGTTCTTTCTGACCAAACGGGCTTCAATAGGCCGGAGATGGCGACCTGATTGTGGACTGCTGAATCGGCTGACCGGCGCGTGGCATACCGCCTATCAGGGTTCGGGTCTGACCGTCGGCACCGCAACCTTCCACCAGCAGTGTGAGCCAACCGCAAGCCGTCCCTCTGGGGCGGCTTGCTGGCGTCTGGGGGCTCCATCCAGCATCATCGGCACGACCGGCAGAAGGGCACGGTGCTTTGCACCGGCAGTAGGAGGGACACACTACCCCAGAAAGGGTTCTGTGGTGCCCCGCACCACGCCCATCAGAGTGGTGAACAGGGTGGACCCGTCTTTGAACCCATCAATAAATCTGCCGGCATATGGCCAGCCCTGTTTCCATTCCTCACTTCTGCCGATAGGGTGCTATGACACAAGTTGGTCAATTGCCTGGGACGCGACAGCAAGATGTTTATTTCCTGACGCTTACGCCCATCCGGGAGGCAGTTTGCGGCGCGATCGTTCTCCCGGCAGGCGGGTCTTCCGGTCATAAATCATGGGCGAAGAGAAGCATGAACGGGGACATCTCCGTCCCTTTCTCACGCCTCGCGGTAGGTGTATAGACATGCAGGGTAATTTCGCTCTGTTCTCCTTTTTCGCGAAGTCGCCCAGTCTCTCCAGAGTCGCAATCGGATCCTCACGAGTGGCTAAACGGGCAATCCTGCTCGCGGGGATCGCATTCCTTGCCATCCCCGCCTTTCCAGCAAGCGCTTCGCAGACTTCAGACCTTACTCAGAAGAGCCTTGAAGACTTGATGAGCATTGAGGTAACCTCCGTATCCAAAAAGGAGCAGAAGACCTCCCAGGCCGCTGCGGCTATCTTTGTCATATCTCAGGACGACATTCGGCACTCCGGCGCACTCAATATCCCGGACCTGCTGCGCATGGTTCCCGGTCTCGACGTGGCGCAGATTGACGCTGGCAAATGGGCCATCAGTTCTCGCGGCTTCAACGGCCAGTACTCGAACAAACTCCTCGTTCTGGTTGATGGTCGAACCGTGTACTCGCCCCTGTTCGCCGGCGTCTTCTGGGGTGCCCAAAACGTTCCTCTCGACTGCATCGAGCGTATTGAAGTGATTCGCGGCCCTGGTGCTGCTATCTGGGGATCGAACGCTGTGAACGGTGTGATCAACATCATCACTCTGAGCGCCGGACAAACCAAGGGCGGCTACGTCGCCGCTGGAGCAGGCAGCGCCAGCATCGGCCCAGAGGCGATTCGTTACGGTGGGAAGGCGCGCGGCCTTGGAGCCTATCGCATTACGGCGGAAGGCTTCCATCTCAACGCGCTTCCAACGCTTGCCGGACTCGACGGCCATGACGACTGGCGCCTTGTCCATGGCGGGTTTCGCACCGATGCCACCCTATCCGCGAGGGATTCCGTCACCACCGAAGGAGAAATTTTTCAGGGCAATGCGGGGGAGGTCGCTTTCTTCCCGGTTTCCCTGCTGCCACCTGTGAATGCAACCGCCGCACTTCGCGACCGCTACTCGGGCGGGAACCTGTTAACGCGGTGGAATCGTACTTTCTCACCGGGCTCGGAGACCTCGCTTCAGGTCTACTTCGACCGCACGACGCGCAGCGATTCCACTTACAACCTTGGACAGAACACCTTTGACATCGACTTTCAACACCACACTGTGTGGCGGGCGCGACAAGATATCGTCTGGGGCCTTGGATACCGCGTCAGTTCGGATAAAATGGCTCCGACCTTGCGAATCTCAGCAGTTCCAGAGAACCGCCGTGCCGATCTGTTCAGCTCGTTTGTGCAGGATGAAATTCCCCTCCGCACAGATCGAATTCACTTGAGCCTGGGCGCACGACTCGAGCATAACGGATACACCGGGTTTGACTTCCAACCCTCCGCACGCGTGGTCTGGACACCGGACAGCAAGAACTCCATCTGGGGTGCGGTCTCCCGTGCTGATCGCACGCCAGCCCGAGTTGATACAAATCTTCGCGTAAACTTCGAGGCGCTCCCTGGGCCCAACAGCCTGCCGATGCTGGTTAGCCTTTTCGGAAACCCAAAGCAGAAGAACGAGCGGCTAACAGCATTTGAAACAGGCTACCGGAGCACGTTGACCAGCCAGTTCTCGTTGGACTTGACTATTTTCTACAACCGCTATTTCGATCTGGTGTCGGTGGAACCAGGCGCACCGCGTGTCGAAATGAGTCCTGCGCCTGTACATCTGCTCATCCCTGAGTCGTTCGGCAACGGTCTATTCGGAGAAACGCACGGCGTTGAGGCTTTCGCAGAATGGAAGGTGGCGGATTTCTGGACGCTGAGCCCTGGTTATACGTTCTTCTCCACGCATCTGCATCCATTCCGCGGAAGTCAAGACGTCACGTCGGCACCCGGAACTGAAGGTGGCACCCCGGATCACCAGGCACAGCTGCGGTCCAATGTACGCCTGCCCTGGAACTTCCAATGGAATGCGTCGTCATACTTTGTCAATCGCCTCCCAGCCCAGTTCGTTCCCTCGTACACGCGCCTGGACACTGGATTGACCTGGCGTGCGGCAGAGCGCGTCTCGCTGAGTGTGGTAGGGCAGAATCTCTTGAAGGACCTTCACTCGGAATACTCAGGCCCCGACTCCACAGTGCAGTCCGGCCAGATGCGGCGAGCTGCTTACGCCAAGCTTACGTGGTCTTTCTGAGCAGGGGCCGACAATGTACCTAGCACCGAACAATTCGGCAAGAACGGCGTATTCCAGGCAAAGGCGGGTCCGTGCGCGGAACCTCGGACTGCTATGCTTTGCGCTCCTTCTCTCAGGAGTGCCGCAGCTTGCACGCGCCCAGTCCGCTGCTGGTGAGTACCAGGTAAAGGCTGCCTTCCTCTTTCATTTCGCGCAATTTCTGACCTGGCCGTCGAGTGCTCTGAATGCCGGAGACTCATCCGTCAGCTTGTGCATCTTTGACGACGAGCCGCACCGCCAGGAACTCCAAACCACCACCGAAGGCAAGGCCATCGGAACACGAGTCTTCCACGTTCGCCTGATAAGCCAACCTCAGGAAATCCAAGGCTGCAACATTCTCTTTCTCAGTCGTGACGAAGCCCGGCCACAGGCCGCGATCCTCAAGAGCTTGCGCGGGACACCGGTTCTCACAGTGGGAGAAACCGCGAACTTCCTTGCTGACGGCGGAATGATACGTTTCCACCTCGAGGAGGGAAAGGTTCGCTTTGACATCAACCTGGCAGCGGCCGAGTCTTCTCATCTCCAAATCAGCTCACGGCTGCTGCTCCTCGCCACCTCAGTGACTCGCGGCGGCGTTGCGGATCGGGGAAGGTGAAGCCATGAGTATCAGGGATTTCTCCATCCGATTCAACCTGACCCTGCTGATCCTCTCCGCCAGTGCGCTTGCGGTCCTGCTTGCTTCGCTTGGATTCGCGGTTTATGAGCAACAGAGTTATCGCGCGAGTGCTGTGCGCGAGCTCACCGCCCTTGCCGACACCCTGGGCGCAAACACGGCGGCTTCCCTTGCGTTCAACGATCCGCGCACCGCCAAAGAAATGTTGAGCGCCCTCGCCACCGAACCAAACGTTCTCGTAGCATGTCTCTATGACAACCAGGGACGCACTTTTACTGAGTACCGCAGTCCCGGGGCCTCGCCATCGCTTGTCCTTCCCGCGCTTCGCGGAGATGGAGCCTATTTTGATGGAGAGTCCCTTACGCTTTTCCGTGGCGTTCGGCTCAACGGTGAACACACCGGCGCGATTGCCCTCCTCTTCGATCTGCACGGGTTCCGCTCCCAGCTTCTGCAATATGCGAAGATAGCCCTCCTCGTCCTTCTGGTCTCTGTATGTGTCACTTTCCTGGCTTCGCTCCGCTTTGCTCGCTCCATTGGAGATCCACTGGTGCAACTGGCCGCTGTCGCCCGCCGCATTTCCGCCGAAAAAGATTACTCCGTTCGCGCCGGAATCCGCTCCGGCGGCGAAACCGGGCTCCTCGTCGATTCGTTCAATGAGATGCTCTCCCGGATCGAATCGCGTGAACAGGCTCTCCAGGATGCTCTCAGCTCCCTAAAGGAAAGCGAAGAGCGCTATGCGCTGGCCGCCCGCGGCGCCAACGATGGCCTGTGGGATTGGAATCTGGGTACGGGCGACATCTACTTCTCTCCCCGCTGGGGTCATATGCTCGGTTACTCGGAGAGCGAATCGTGGTCCAGTCACGAACAGTGGTTCAGTCATATTCATGCTGAAGACAGCGAACGGGTGCGCACTGAGATCACGGCACATTGCGAGGGAGAAACCCAAGAGTTTGCGAGTGAGTACCGGATGCGCCACAAGAACGGTGGGTATATCTGGACGCTGAGTCGCGGTATTGCCGTTCGAGACGCGACCGGCAAAGCTATCCGCATGGCAGGTTCGCAAACCGACATCACGGAAGGCAAAGTCGTGGATCCGCTCACTCGCATCCCGAACCGTCTTTACTTAGTCGACCGAATCGAGTTCGCGATCGAGACCGCCCATCAGCAAAGCACCCAATTCGCCGTCCTGTTCGTCGATCTCGACCAGTTCAAGCTGGTAAACGACAGCCTCGGACATGCCGCAGGCGATGAACTGCTCATTGATGTCGCGGGACGGCTGCGGGCCAGCATCCGCTCCGGTTCACGCCGGGGTGGCTCTGGACAATCTGTTGTGGCGCGCATAGGCGGAGACGAATTCGCCATCCTCCTCGGCGATCTCCAGGGAGAGTCCGACGCATCTCTTGTCGCCACCCGCATCCTTGAACGGCTGGGTGAGCCGTTTCACTTTGAGGGCCACCGCATGCTCGTCTCGGCCAGCATCGGAATCGCCCTCGGCTCCACTGGTAACACGCCTGAACAGCTGCTAAGCAATGCCGATACCGCCATGTATCAAGCCAAGACCAACGGTAAAGCACGCTTTGAATTCTTCAACGAGGGACTGCGCGAGAAGGGCGTTACCTGTTTTGAGATCGAATCCGGCTTGCGCAAAGCGATCGATGCGCACCAACTCATAGTCCACTACCAGCCAATTGTATCGGCCCGCGAGAATCGGCTTTGTGGTTTCGAGGCATTGGTTCGCTGGAATCACCCCGAACGCGGACTCGTTCCCCCAAGCGAGTTCATACCGGTTGCCGAGGGAAGCGACCTCATCGTGCTTCTCGGACGCTGGGTTCTGACCGAGTCTTGCCGACAGATGGCCGAATGGCAGAAGAGATTTTCTCACTGTCCTCCGCTCACGATCAATGTCAACGTCTCTGCCCGGCAATTGAGCGATTCCCGCCTGGTGGAGGATGTGGAATTCGCGTTGGCCGAATCCGGCCTTAATCCCCGGTCACTCGCGCTTGAGCTGACCGAAAGCTCCATCATGGGCAATACCGAGCAAACCCTCGTGACCCTTGACCGCCTGAAGGCAATGAGTGTCCGGCTCGAAATCGACGACTTCGGAACGGGCTACTCCTCATTGAGCCGCCTCCAGCGGCTGCCCTTCGACTCTCTGAAGATAGACCGGTCCTTTATCCGTGAACTGAGTGCCGGAAACGGCACACTGGATATCGTAAGGGCCATCATGCAATTGGCTAAGTCCCTCAAGCTCGAAGTCATCGCCGAAGGTGTCGAATCAGAGGAACAGCTATGCAGCCTTCGCAAGTTAGGCTGCGATCAAATTCAGGGATTCCTCTTCTCAAAACCTCTCGACTCTGACTCCGCCGAGAGTCTCTATCGGGAGACATTCGAGCCTGAATTCCTCTCCCCGCATTCGGTGCTGGTCGCGGAGGGCGAGCTTGGAAGATAGGAATCAACTTGACCTGCCCAGGGCCTTTTTCCATTGATGTGGTTTTGCCACCTTCTGCTTGATTGTCCCGCCAGCAGACAGCTCATCGCGAGAACTTCGCGCCCGTGCCGCGCATCAGGGAGAAGCCAATAGCAACTCAACCGCGAGTGCGCCACGAACGAAGCACGTGTGACGGGAAGTCCAGCGGTGCGCCTGGCGCGACCATGGTTGCGCGCTTGGGTGTGCCGAACTCCCGCTTTCAGGGGCGCCGAATTCGCCTAAATCCTTGGTCGTGCAGGGGGCGCTTGGTGGTGCAAAAGGTCCATGCTGACCCGGATTCGACGTAAAATGCGGACGATGCGGATGTTCTTGGTTTCCCTGTAAGCTGTTGAATTCTATATATTTATCTTTATTGTCAGCAAGATACAAGAAGGTCTGGCGGAGAGAGTGGGATTCGAACCCACGTTACCTTGCGGTAAACACGCTTTCCAAGCGTGCGCCTTCAGCCACTCGGCCATCTCTCCAGCTGGAACGCTTCTTGACAAGTGTAGCAGAGGAGGGGCGAGTCGGTCGCATAGGGTGGGTTGAGGAACGGAGTGGTGGAGGGCGAAAGTTTCCCCAGATGAAAGCGTTTACTGGGAAGATGTTCGTGTTGTATAGTTTGCCATTGGTACGGGCAGCTGGGTTGGGCCGGGCCTGAAATCCTCCACAATCCTGTCCCCCGTCCGCTGCTTCCACCCACGCATCTTGTTTTCTTCAAGTTAGCCACAACAATTGCCATAAGGGGAGTCCTCATGACCAGCTTCAGCCGCCGCGATGTTCTACGTACCGGAATTGCGCTTTCAGCCTCCACCCTGGTGGGGAACTCAGCCCTGGCGCGGGCCAATGCCTTGCTTGCCGGGTATCCGGACGCACCGTCGGCAGAGGCCAACTCGGCCGTGGCGCCGCGCGAGCACCTGCTGCTTGATTTTGGCTGGAAGTTTTTCCAGGGCAACGGCGCCGATCCCGCGCGGGATCTTGGCTTTGGCAACAACCAGGGAGACTTTGCCAAGACCGGCGAGTTTCAGTTCGCCACGGCGAAGTTTGACGATTCGAAGTGGCGCTCGTTGAACCTGCCGCATGATTGGGCGGTCGAGCTGCCGTTTGTACGCGATGAGGAGCAGGCCTCGCACGGCTACAAGCCGCTCGGCCGGCGCTACCCGGAGACCAGCGTGGGCTGGTACCGACGAACCTTTGATATTTCCGCGGCGGACCGGAACGGCCGGGTCGCGCTGGAGTTTGACGGAGCGTTCCGCTCGGCGATCGTTTTTCTGAACGGCTGCTTTATCGGGCGCAACGACAATGGTTATGCGCCGTTCCAGTTTGACATTACGGATTTTCTGCAGACGGGCGCGAATTATCTGATGGTTCGGATGGATGCGGCGTTTGGCGATGGGTGGTTCTATGAGGGCGCGGGGCTTTATCGGCACGTGTGGCTGACGAAAACGGACAATGTGCACCTGGGCCGCTGGGAGAGCTATGTACGAAGCGATGTGAAGGCAGGCGCCGCCAGCCTTTCCCTGGGCACGGTGGTGGAGAACAAGGGCGCGAAAGCGGAGTCGGCGCGGGTACGCTGGCAGATAGTGGACGCGGCCGGAAAGACGGTGGCCACGGCCGATGCAGCCGCGCAGACGGTAGCGGCGGACGGGCCGGCGACCTATACTGCGACGGCAAAGGTTGCCAATCCTGATCTGTGGTCACCGGAGACGCCGACGCTCTACTCGGCCGTGGTGACCGTTGAGGTGGAAGGCAAGGCGCGCGACGCGGAGCGGGTCGGCTTTGGCGTGCGGACGATTGTCTTTGACGCGGAGAAGGGCTTCTCGCTGAACGGGAAATCGATGAAGCTGCAGGGAACCTGCAACCACCAGGACCATGCCGGAGTGGGCGCTGCGTTGCCAGACCGGTTGCAGTGGTATCGGCTTTCGGTGCTGAAGGAAATGGGCTGCAACGCCGTGCGCACCAGCCACAACATGCCGACGCCGGAGTGGGTGGAGGGCTGCAACCGGCTGGGCGTGATGATGATGTGCGAGACGCGCCAGATGAGCTCAAACCCGGAAGGGCTGGCGCAGCTGGAGGCGATGATCAAGCGGTACCGCAACTCGCCTGCCATTGTGCTGTGGTCGATGGGCAATGAAGAGTGGCAGATGCAGACCCTGGATAAAGGCAGGCATATTATGCACATGATGGTGGAGCGGTCGCACGAACTGGACCCGACGCGTCTGTGCACGGCAGCGGTGAATGGCAACTTCTCGAAGGATGACTGGGTCGATATTGGGTCGGCATCGGAGTTGGATGTGCAGGGCTTCAACTACAACCTGCCGGGACCGGACCACTACCACAAGACGCATCCGAAGGTTCCGAGCGTGGGCACTGAGACTTCGAGCGCAATCTCGACGCGCGGCGTGTACTCGACCGACCCGCTGCGGAACACGGTGAACGCGTATGACTCGGTGGTTCCGTGGGGTGAGACGGCGGAGGATTGGTGGAAGTTCTACGCGACGCGCGACTGGGTTTCCGGGGGCTTTGCGTGGACCGGGTTTGACTATCGCGGTGAGCCGACGCCGTACGGTTGGCCGTCGATCAACTCGCAGTTCGGCATTGTGGATATGTGCGGGTTCCCCAAGGACACGTTCTATTACTACAAGGCCTGGTGGCGCGATGAGCCGTCGTTGCATCTGTTCCCGCACTGGAACTGGGAGGGCAAGGAAGGCGAGCCGATTAAGGTTTGGGTGTACTCCAACCTGGACGAGGTCGAGCTGCTGGTGAACGGGGTGAGTCTTGGCAGCCAGAAGGTGCCGCACCTGGGACATCTGGAATGGACGGCCAAGTATCTGCCCGGCTTCATTGAGGCGCGCGGGTCTAAGGGCGGTAAGGTCGTGCTGACCGAGCGGCATGAGACGACGGGCGAGCCGGCGACGATTCGGCTGACCGCGGACCGGACGGAGATTGACGCGGATGGGGAAGACGTAACCATCCTCAAAGTAGAGGCGCTGGACAAGGAAGGCCGGCCGGTTCCGACGGCGGGCAACCTGATCACCTTCAAGGTCTCGGGCAATGGAGCTCTGATTGGCGTGGGCAACGGCGACCCGAATTGCCAGGAGTCAGACAAGGAACCGAAGCGGAGCCTGTTCAACGGGCTGGCGCAGGTGATTGTGCAGTCGACCAGGGAAGACGGAGAAATACACATTGAAGCGATGAAGGAAGGCTGGGGTGGACCGGAGCTGACTCCCACCAAACTGGTCGTCAAGACGAGGAAAGTGACGCTGCGGCCGCAGGTGAATTAAGGCAGCGAACAACGGACAGGAGGGCGCTCGGTTTGAGTGCCCTTTTTGTCTTTTCAGCGGCACGGAAAATAGAAGGGAAGTGAACCATGCGTCTTCGCTCTGCCATAGTTGCGGTTGTAGCCCTTGCCGGGGCGGTCCTGTCGTCGGCTGCCCAGAAGCCCTTCTACCTGCACGACGGGGACACGGTGGTGATGTATGGGGACAGCATCACCGAGCAGCGGTTCTATACGCTGTGGGTGGAGATTTACACGGCCACGCGGTTTCCCAAGTTGAACGTGACATTTTTCCCGGAAGGCGTAGGCGGTGACCGGGTGACGGGCGGTGCAGCTGGGCCGATCGATACGCGGATCCCGCGCGATATCGTGGCCCACAAGCCTACGGTGGTCACCATCATGCTGGGGATGAACGACGGCAGCTATCAGCCACTGACCCCGGCCATTGAGTCGACCTACGTCGCGGGCTACGAGCACATTTTGACGACACTGGAGCAGAGTCTGCCAGGGGTGCGGATTACGCTGCTGGGGGCCTCGCCGTATGACGAAGTGACGCGGCCGGAGATGTTTCCGGGCGGCTATAACGGGACGCTGCAGCACTTTGCCGAGCTGAATGCGGAGATGGCCAGGCGGCATCACCAGAGCTTTGTGGACCTGAACGCGCCCTTTGTCGCCGCGCTGAAGCGCGGAGCGGCCATCGACCCGCTGGCCACGGAGCTGCTGCTGCCAGACCGCGTGCATCCGGAGCAGACGGCGCACTGGCTGATGGCCCAGGCAATCTTGATGGGCTGGAATAGTCCGGCGCTGGTGAGCTCAACCGCGATTGACGCTGAGAAGGCTGCGGTTACGACATCCGAGAACACCCATATTTCCGCTCTGGCCACCACGCCGGACGGCATTTCCTGGACGCAACTGGACGGCTCGCTTCCGCTGCCGATTGACTTCAACAGCACGAATAACCACTTTCTTACGCAGATGACGGACCTGGTGGAGCAACTCGACCTGCAGCCGCTGACGGTGACTGGGCTGAAGCCGGGAGCTTACGAACTCACGATCGACCAGACTTCGGTGGGCAAGTTCACGGATCTGGAGCTGGACAAGGGCATCAATCTGGCTCTTTACAATACGCCAATGCGTGGGCAGGCCTTCCGTGTGGGGTGGAACTTGCGCGACCGGGAAAACACTGAGTACGTGCGGATGCACATGCTGGTGGACGAGATGAAGACCGGGGTTTCGCACCGGCAGGCGGCCGACGACCTCGCGGCCTTTGAGCAGACGGAGCAGACCGAGATTCACGAGATGGCCCAGCCGAAGGCGCACAGCTTTCGGCTCAGCGCCGTTCCAACGCAGAAGTAGCCACAACGCCCCAGGAAACGAGCGCCCTATCCGATGACTTCCCCCATCGCATCCTCAACCCTGCCCCACTCCTGGCCCTGGCGTGTCGGCCTGGCGGTCATGGCCATCTTTTATGTGCTTGCGGGCATCGCCCATTTCCGCAATCCACAGTTTTACCTGGCTCTGATGCCGCCTGACGTTCCGTGGCAAACCGGCTTGATAAACCTCACCGGGATTGCGGAGATACTGGGTGGCATTGGGCTGCTTGTCCCCAACGGATTCGTCTTTGCTCGCACTCGGGATGCGGCAGCCTGGGGCATTGTCGCCCTGCTGGTTTGCATCTACCCCGTGCACATCAACATGTGCCTCCACCCCGACCGCTATCCCCAGGTGCCGCTGTGGGGGCTGTGGCTGCGCCTTTTGCTGCAACTTCCCCTCATTGCCTGGGCCTGGAGCTATACGCGGGCGCCAAAAAATTCGCCCAGTCGATGAAACTTGGGATTATGATTTCCGCATTCCCATTTTGCGTTTCGGAGCAGCTTCATTCTGGACGAGAAGACAATCAACCGCCGACGATTGTTGGCATCTTCAGCCAAGATCGCTGCTGGAGCAGCGATGGCCGCTGTGTGCGGGTGCCGCTCCGCTTCTGCTCAGTTTCCCGGCCTGGAGGCGCTCGCGGATCCACGATTTAGGGTTGTCACGACCACCGAGTCGGCTCCATGGCAGGTGGGCAAGGTGTACAAGCCGAGCTTTCGCTGGGACATGCTCGACCTGACCGTCGATCCGCGGGCGGCCACTTCCGGGTCAATCGAGGGATTTGGCGCTTGCTTCAGCGACCTGGGCTGGACATCGCTCGGGACCCTCAGCGAAGAGGACCGGGATTCGGTTCTGCGGGAGCTCTTCCACCCAACAGTCGGCGCCCGGTTCAGTTATTGCCGGATGCCGATCGGCGCCAATGACTTTTCGACGCAGGCCTACAGCTACGACGAGACGGACGGGGATTTTGCGCTCCAGCAGTTCAGTATTCAGCACGACCAGCAGACGCTGGTGCCGTTTATCCACGCCGCACAGCGTTACCAGCCACATCTGCGGCTGTGGGCATCGCCGTGGACACCTCCCAGTTGGATGAAACGCAACCACTTCTACGCCGAGGCGCCGGGGCGGTACGGGATGAAGGACAACGCCATCCGTCCGGAGCAGGAGGGCCACGAGGGCGAGGACATGTTTGTGCAGGAGCCCCGCTACTTTGAGGCGTATGCCCGGTACTTTGGCAAGTTCATTGATGCTTATCGGGCCGAAGGGATTTCCATAGGGCTGGTCATGCCGCAGAACGAGTTCAACTCGGCGCAGAACTTTCCCAGCTGTACGTGGACTGCCGAGGGGCTGACACGGTTCCTGCGATACCTCGGGCCAGAGATGCACAAGCGCGACGTGGCAGTATTTTTCGGGACACTCGAGCGGGGCAACGTAAAGCTGCTGGAGACGTTGATGGCGGACCCGATAGCTGCGCAGTTCATCCAGGGCGTCGGGGTGCAGTGGGCAGGGAAGAACGCTCTGCCGGCGATTGCGCGTGAGTTTCCGTCTCTGACTGTCTTCCAGTCGGAGCAGGAGTGCGGCGACGGCAAAAATACGTGGAGCTACACGGGCTACTGCTGGCAACTGATGAAGCACTATCTGCGCAACGGGGCGCGCGGTTGGATGTACTGGAATATCGCACTGGACGAGGAAGCGCAGAGCACGTGGGGCTGGCCTCAGAACTCTCTGGTTACCGTTGACACCAAAGCGCGTACCTTCCGCTACAACCATGATTACTACCTGTTGAAACACCTCACCCATTTTGTAGATATTGAGGCAAAAGCAATTGACAATAAAGGAAGCTGCGATGATGCCATTAGCTTTCTGAATCCGGATGGGATCCTGGTGGCGCTGATCAGAAACCAGCAGCAACACGCGCAGATCGTCCAATTACAGATGGATGCAACGACGGTGGCCTTGGATCTGCCGCCGGATTCGGTGACCACCGTGTCTTTGAAGCCGGCCTGAGACCATTTAAAGTAACCAGATGAGTCTCGCTCCCAAGGCAGCATGGAAAAGGGAACTGGCCGCCCTGACGCGGCTGGCAATCCCTGTGGTGCTGAGCGAACTGGGTTGGATGGCTCAGGGCGTGGTGGACACGATTATGGTCGGCCGGTTGGGTCCGGCAGCCATTGGGGCCGTCGCGCTGGGCAATGCCATCTTTTACACGCCCTCGCTGTTTGGCATTGGCCTCCTGCTGGGCCTAGATACGCTGGTGGCGCAGGCTTACGGGCGGAAAGACTACGACGACTGTCATCGATGGCTGGCCCAGGGTATCTACCTGGCCATGATTGTCACTCCGCCGCTGATGGTCCTGGTGTTTGCTGCGAGTTTCGGATTCTCGCCCTTTGGAATCAACGCGTCGGTCGCTGTGCCTGCCGCCGCCTACACGCGTGTGCTTATCTGGAGCCTGTTACCGCTGCTGATCTACGCAGCCTGCCGGCGATATCTACAGGGAGTGGGCCAGGTCTCAGTGATCACGGCGACGTACGTACTTGCAAATCTGCTGAACTGGGCAGGGAACTGGCTGCTGATTACCGGTCATTGGGGCTTCCCCGCGATGGGAGTGCGTGGCTCGGCGCTGTCTACGGTGGTGGCGCGTATCTCCATGGCGCTGGCGCTGCTGGGTTTTGCCTGGCGTTACGAGCGCTCGCGCGGGCATCCCCTATTTGCCCACTGGGCCGCGCCGAAGTTTGCGCAACTGCGGCACCTGGTTCGTCTCGGGTTGCCAGCCGCCGGACAGATCATTATGGAGGTTGGCGCCTGGAATACAGCTACGCTTTCGGCCGGGTGGCTGACCCCGATTGCCTTGGCCACTCACCAGATCGCACTGAACTACGCCAGCATTACCTACATGGTCCCCCTGGGAGTTTCTGCGGCGGCGGCAGTAAGCGTGGGCCATGCCGTCGGCGCTGGCGATCTGCCGCGCGCGCGCCGCGCCGGGTGGCTCTCGCTGTGCCTGGGAACCGGGTTCATGATCCTTGCCGGCATTGTTCTGCTGGTGATTCCCAGGCCGTTGATTGAGTTGTTCACACACGATCCGGAAGTTCTGGCCGTCGGGCCGAGCTTGCTGGGCATTGCTGCAGCCTTCCAAATCTTCGACGGCATCCAAACCGTGGCCACGGGCTCACTGCGGGGTCTGGGCGAGACACGTACGCCCATGGTGGCCAACTTCATCGGTTACTGGATTCTGGGTTTGCCACTGGGTTTTGTGTTATGTTTTGTTTTCCGTTGGGGAATCTATGGCACCTGGATCGGGTTGACTCTGGCGCTTGTGATTATCTCCATCATATTGCTGCGGCGCTGGTACCTTGACTCGGCGCGAGTTTCAGCCGCTTGAGATGCGCCTCACCAATGAATTGGGTGTAGACTTGCGCGTGGACAATCCCCCATTGTCCCTGGGCCCTGTGAGCTAAGCTCGCTGCAACGCGACCGAAATGCTTCTCCGGAAGTGCATTTTCCCGTGTTTGAGTCAGGAGCAGGGAAATGGGATTCGACCTGAAGACAGTCTGGATCATCGGATCCTTGAACGAGATATTTTTCGGAATCCTGCTGCTCGTTGTCTGCTTGCAGTATCCCGCATATCTGCGCCGCGCGCTTCAACTCTGGAGCCTGTCTACCCTCAGTCTCGGTAGTTATTATTTGATAGCTCTTTCCCGCGAAAGTGCCGGTGATTTTCCATTTCAGGTGGTGGGATTTTCCCTCGTGACTCTCGCCCTTGCCCTGAAGGTGCGGGCCGTTGTTACCCTGAAGAAACTGTCTGGGCAGTTTCTTCTTGTCTATATCGCGCCGGTTCTGGTGCTGGTTTCGAATTTCTGCTTTACGTTTGTTTACCGCAACATCAGCATCAAACTGATAATCTTCAATCTCGTAAACTGCTGCTTGCTCTTCCTGCTGGCGCATATTTGCCTCCGCGGCGAGGATCTGCTGCGCCACACAGCCGATAAACTGGCTGCCGCAGGTTATCTGTTCATGGCAGTCTCGGTCGGCATTGTCGCATTCCTGTTTCTCAACATGGGCAGTTTTCCCGCCGACTATGACATGGGCGCGGCACGCTCACTGTGGAACGTACTCACCGCGGTTGTGGCCGGGGCGATTCTGTCGCCACTTTTCTTGCTACAGGTCTCTGAGCGACTGAATCGCAAGTTCGCCGCGCTGGCACTGCGCGACCCCATGACGAATCTCTACAACCGGCGCGCTTTTGAGGAGATGGCCTTCCGAGAGATGGCCGTTAGCGCGCGAAGTCATAGCAACTTCGCCCTGTTCATGCTGGATATTGATCATTTCAAGCGGATCAACGATGAGTTTGGTCATGCGATCGGAGACCAGGCGCTCATCAAGGTCGCCTCAACCCTGCGAGCAAGCCTGAGGGAGGAGGATTTTCTGTGCCGCTGGGGCGGAGACGAGTTCTGTGCCTTTTTGCCGCGGGCAGATGCCTATCAGGCACAAATTGTTGTGGAACGTGTATGCGCGGCGATTCGGGCAATGCCGTTGACTCTGGACAGTATCTGCATTGAGTTGGAGGTCAGTGTGGGGATTGTGCCAGCTGAAAGCGGGATGCGAGACATGGCGCAGATGATTCAGCAGGCAGATGCGGCAATGTACCGGGCTAAGGCAGCGGGGCGAAACGGGTACAAGTTTGCCGGAAAGGGATTGACCCTTAATTGAAGGTAATCCAGCAAGTTTGCAATAGATTAAGCATGTCCGATAACAGATATTCTGTAATAATGATGCCAGTAAAGCAAACTCATGCGTAATCCGCTTGCTTTCAACCACTTCCCGCCCCTTGGGCGTCCACAAAAAAGCGGGCCTTCGTGAGCCGGCTTCCCTGTGAATCTTATGCAGCCCTACATCTTGTAGCGCCCGAGATCCTCGTCGTTCAATCCTTCGAGCCAGCGACGCAGGTGTTCTGTGGTTGGTCCCTCACCTGTCCCGGCTGTACTGAGTCTGGCTACGGCCAATACAGGTTCGGCGACGTAGATGGGACAGTCTGCCCGCAGGGCCAGTGCGATGGCGTCGGACGGCCTAAGGTCGATAACGACCGGTTCGCCGCCCTGTCGAACCCACATGGCGGCGAAAAACGTATCATCTCTAAGCTCTGTGATAACAACACGTTCCAGCTCGCCATTAAGCCCCTCGATGAGGTTTCGCATGAGATCGTGGGTCATGGGACGCGGCGCCGCGAGCTTCTCTATCTCCACGGCGATGGCGTTGGCCTCGTAGATGCCCACCCAGATCGGCAGAACTGTGTCCGATGCGACGTCTTTGAGCACCACAATCGGCATATTCGTATTGGGGTCCAGCATCAGCCCGCGGATTTTCATCTCAACGTCCATCAGAATGCCTCCTTGTGGCTAAACTGCCTCGCCTACCAGGCTGTTGGGAAAGGCCTTGGTGATGCGAACACTGTGATAGCTGCCCGTGGCCGGAGCGATCGGATGGCTCCAGGTAAAGTTTACCGGCTTGTTCTGGGAACTGCGTCCGATAACCTGCCCTCTCGCTGAGTTGGTTCCCTCTACCATTACCTCAACAATCGACCCTAACTCTTTCTCGTACAATGCCCTTTGAATCTCCCGCTGCCTGTCCTGCAGCACTTGAAGTCTGGTAACCTTCTCCGCTTCCGGGATGGAATCGATCATCACCAGCGACGGCGTATTGGGCCGCGGCGAGTATTTGAAGCCGAAAATCGCGTCGTACTGAACCTCGTCCAGCAGAGAAATCGTCTCCTCGAAATCTGCCGCTGTCTCACCCGGAAAGCCTACAATGATGTCGGAGGTGATGGCGATGCGGCGTTTGGCGGCTTTGATCCAGCTGATGCGCTCCAGATACCAATCGCGGGTGTACTCCCGGGCCATCATCCGCAGGATGCGCGAAGAGCCGGACTGCACCGGCAGGTGGACATGGTCGCAAAGCGTGGGCACGGCGTCCATGACCTCGACAATGTCCCGGGTAAAGTCGCGAGGATGGCTGGTCATAAAGCGGACACGCCGAACCCCGGAGATTTCGCCCACGGCGGCCAGCAATTCGGCGAAGCTGCGCTTCCCTGTCGGGTCGCGGTAGCTGTTCACGTTCTGGCCGAGCAGCTGAATCTCGGTATAGCCTAGGTCGGCGATGCGCTGGGCCTCTTCCAGAACGGAGTCGGATCCGCGACTGCGCTCTTTGCCGCGTGTATACGGCACCACGCAGTAGGCGCAGAACTTGTCGCAGCCTTCAATGATGGTGATGTAAGCACGGTAGGGGTTCTGGCGCGCGGTAAACTCGGTCTCAAAAGTCTCATCGGTCTGGCGGTCGTCCAGGCCGGTCACACGAGTCTCGCCGGCCTCCAGGCGGGCCAGCATCTCTGGCAGTTTGCGGTAGGAGGCGGAGCCGGCAACCATGGAAACGTAGGGCGCCCGCTCGAAGATCTTTTCGCCCTCCTGCTGGGCCACGCAGCCTATGACGGCAAAGCGCTTGCCCTGCTTGTGCAGCTTTTTGTAGTCGTTGAGCCGGTTGAAGACTTTCTGCTCGGCTTTGTCGCGGATGGAACAGGTGTTGTACAGCAGCAGATCCGCTGCTTCTTCGTCCTGCACCTGCCGGTAGCCTTGCTGCTCAAGAGTGCCGATGACTTTTTCCGAGTCATGGGCATTCATCTGGCAGCCGAAGGTCTCAAGGTAGAAGGTTTTTTCGGTCGCCATAGTCAGTCCTCAGTATACCGTGGGGTGAGTTTGCAGCTCGTGCTTCCCTATTCGCCGTCCGTGTGCAGATAGGCCAGCAGGGCCTGCATCTGCTCCTCGGTAAAGCGTCCGGCGAAGCTGGGCATCTTCTTCTTGCCGTTCAGTACGATGCGCCGGACGGCGTCGTCGGATGCTCGGTCGCCGGACGGAAGCAGGTTGCCGGTCAGCACGCCCTTTACGTTCGGCGGAGCCGGGTTGAGCGCCAGGTCGTTTTCCCCGTGGCAGTGTTCGCACCGGGTATCGAACAGGTGCTTGCCCAGTGCCTGCTGGGGCGTCTGATCCGAGCCGCCGTGGCAGCCTGCCAGGCTGAATGCAACGGTAGCCGCAACAATGGTGGCGAATGCTACGCGCAGCCTCGCCCATGTGTTCCCATGATCGCTTCCGTTGCCCATGTCCCTAGCTCTTTTTGCTGGCGGCAAAGCTTGCGCTGACCGCGTCCCAGTTTACGGCGGAGAAGTAAGCCTTCACGTAATCCGCGCGCTTGTTCTTGTACTTCAGATAGTAGGCGTGCTCCCAAACATCGACGCCGAGCACCGGCTTGTTGCCTGTGCTCAAAGGGCTGTCCTGGTTGGCGGTGGACTCGATTTCGAGACCGGTCGGGGTCTGGACCAGCCACGCCCAGCCGCTGCCGAAGACGCCGGTAGCCGCTGCCGTCAGCTTCTCCTGGAAGGTGGAGAGGCTGCCGAAACGGGTATCGATGGCCTTGGCCAGCTCTCCGGTGGGCGCAGGGCCGCCCTTGCCCAGCGTAATCCACCAGAAAGAGTGATTCGCGTGCCCGCCGCCGTTGTTGCGGACCGCGGTGCGGATCGACTCCGGCACGGCCAGCAGGTTTTCGACGAGCTCGTAGACGGTCTTCCCTGCTACCTCCGGATGACCGGCAACCGCAGCGTTCAGTTTGTCCACGTAGGCTTGGTGGTGTTTGTCATGGTGCAGATGCATGGTTTCCGTATCGAAGTACGGCTCCAGCGCGTCGTAGGCGTAGGGCAGCGCGGGCAACGTATATGGCCCTGTGACGGCCGGTATCGCTGCAGGCGTCTGGGCCTGGGCGCGTGCAGCCAGTGTTTCGCTCAGCAGGACGGCGCTTGCTAGTCCGCCCATCTGCTTCAATGCAGTTCTACGATTCATCTTCTGGTACTCCTTGACCTTTGCCTGAGTGACCATCCTGGGGGGATGGGGGAAGTGTCGGCCCGGTACACACAAGACCTCTACTGACTGGATGCGGCTGGCAGCCTTTCGCTGCACAAATCCACACCCGCCTCCCGACCACCCTATCGTAAGCTGAAAAGGATGATTCTGCCCAACCTCGCCGAGATAGAAGCCGCGCAGCAGGTGCTGTATCGCGTGATGCCGCCGACACCACAGTACAGCTGGCCGCTCCTAAACCAGAGGCTGGGCGTGGAAACCTGGGTCAAGCACGAGAACCATTCCCCCGTAGGCGCATTCAAGCTGCGTGGGGCCCTGGTGTGCGCGACGCGGCTGAAGGAAACGCAGCCTGGGCTGACCACTCTGGTGGCGGCTACCCGCGGCAACCACGGCCAGGGAGTGGCCATGGCGGCGCGCTTACTCGGTCTCCGCGCAGTCATTGTCGTGCCCATCGGCAACAGCGTCGAAAAGAATCGCGCCATGCGCGCCCAGTCCGCCACCCTCATCGAGCACGGGCTGGACTTCCAGGAGTCGTTGGAGTTTGCCTACAGTCTAGCGGCGGAGCCCGGCCGTGCGATGGTCGAGTCGTTTCACCTGCGGCTCGTCATGGGTACTGCCACCTATGCGCTGGAGTTTTTCAGCGCCACCCCGCCCTTGACCACGGTCTATGTCCCGATAGGACTCGGCTCCTCCATCTGCGGTGTTTCCGCCGCGCGCAACGCATTGGGGCTCAGCACGGAGGTGGTTGGCGTGGTCGCCTCGGCGTCTCCCTCGTACGCAAGGTCATTTCAGCAGCGCCAGGTCGTCTCCGCCCCCGCCAACACTCAGATCGCAGACGGCCTCGCCTGCCGTCAGCCCAATGCCGATGCCATGGAAGCAATCTGGGCCAACGTCGCCCGCATCGTCCAGGTATCTGACGCCGAGATCGCCAATGCCATGCGAGTCTATTATCAGGACACCCACAATCTGGCCGAAGGCGCCGGTGCAGCCGCCCTGGCCGGGGCGCTGCAGGAGAAGCCGGCAGGTCGCACCGGCATCATCCTCACCGGCGGCAATGTTGACCGCGAACTCTATAGCCGCGTACTTGCCGAGGAGCTTTGATGATCGACAAACAGCACCTTACGCCTCTGGCGCATTCCGCGCAGAACACTTGCTTTGGCTGCGGCCCCGCCAACTCCGTCGGCCTCCACCTCGAATTCTTCGTCGCCGAAGACCTCACCGTCATCTGCGACACCACCCTTTCCAACCAATATGAGGGCCCCCCCGGCTATCTCCACGGCGGCATCATCGCCACCCTCCTCGACGAAATCATGAGCAAGGCCAACCGCGCCCACGGCCACACCGCCGTCACTCGCAAGCTCGAGGTCGAATACCTCCGCCCCATCCCCTCCGGCGCACCCATCCGTCTCGAAGGCCACCTCCCGCACACCGACGGCCGCAAGCTCTTCCCCACCGCCCGCATCCTCAACGCCCATGGCACCGTCCTCGCCACGGCCACCGCCCTCTTCATCGTCTACGACCCCTCCCGTCACAAGTATTAGCCTCCGTTTCTCGCCAATAATCCGCATTGCATCTTTCCTCTTGCGATACATTGAACTGCAAGGTATTATGCGCGCATGGCACCCCGTCCTACCAATCCGGACTTCATGAATGGTGTCCCTGAGTTGCTCATCCTCAGGCTCCTCCAGCATGAGGAAATGTATGGGTATGAGCTGGTCCAGGCCATCCGCGACAAAACAGGCGAAGTCGTCGCCATCGGCGAGGGTGTCGTCTACCCGGTCCTCCACAGCTTGGAAATCGCGGGTGCCCTCTGTTCCCACCGTAAGACCGTCAACGGCCGCAGCCGCATCTACTACTCCATCACCCTAGTCGGACTGAGTCGTTTGACATCACTCTCTGAATCGTGGACCAGTTTGGCCGTCGCAATTCAAAAAATGCTCTCAGGAGGGCCGTATGGAGATGTTTTTCAATGAACTTCGCGAAAGTCTGCTCCAGGCCGGCATAGCCCCGCGACACGTCAAGCGTTACCTCACGGAACTTGCCGAGCACTTCGCCGACCTCACCGCTGCCGAACAGGGCGTCGGGCTCAACCCGGCCGCACAATCCGCAGCCCGCATTCGACTCGGCACCGCCGATAATCTGGCCAACGCGTTTATCCAGCAACCTCAATTCCAGTCCTGGTCCACTCGGGCCCCCTTGGCAATCTTCGGTGCCGCCCCGCTGCTTTTCCTCGCCGCCGCCTGGTTCGTTGCCTGTTTCATCCTCTGGTCCGGCTGGCAGATATTCCTGCCCGGCACCGATACGCCTTTCGTCCCTGTGAATGGATTTGCCATCCTATACTTCGGCCTCGGCAGGCTCCTCTATTTCAGCGCGCCTCTCATCATCGGCTGGGCCATCGGCCTCACAGCTGCTCGCCAGCGCCACCGAGCGCATTGGCCCTGCCTCGGCTTCGCTCTCGTCGCCCTCGCCGCAAGCGCCTTCCAGGTTCACGCCAGCCGCCTTGCCGTCCCCGGCGCCACGGGCCAGGTTTCGATGCGTCTCGCTCCGAGTCTGTTGCTCTCCTCCAGCCTTGCTCATGCGGCGGTGTACTTCTCGTTGATGCTGTTGCCATATCTCCTGTGGCGGCTGAAGAAAACGCTCTCCCCGTCGGCCTTCTAGCCATTTCGCCATGCGCAAGCACCGCAATTTCCAGTAGGTTCCCCCACATCTCCTCCTGTATCCTTGCGCCATCAGCCGAGTCGGCCAAATACCTGCAATCTTCCGCTCGTTGAATTCTCCAGAAGGAATTGCCTGCTATGCTTCGGACTTCCCGCGTCCTTTTCGTTGCCGCCATCGTCCTGGCCTGCGCCTTCACCACAACTGCCCAGCCCTCCGCACAGCCCCGCGCCGGCTATTACACCAGCCCTTCCCTCCGCGGAGATACCCTCGTCTTCGTCTCTGAGGGCGACCTCTGGCGCGTCTCGGTTCACGGCGGCTCCGCTCAGCGCCTCACCTCCTCCCCCGGCCCGGAATCCCACCCAATTCTCTCCCCGGATGGCAACACCGTAGCCTTCGCCGCCACCTACGAGGGGCCGCAGGAGGTCTACACCATGCCCATCCTCGGCGGCTTGCCCACACGCATCACGTGGGATGGCGATGCCTCCCCTGCGGGATGGGCTCCCGATGGACGCCTTATCCTATCCACTGGCCGCTACTCGACCCTCCCCGGCCCCCGCCTCGTCCTCATCGACTCCCACGGCAACCGCGAACTCCTCCCCCTCGCGGAAGCCGCTCTAGCCGCCTACACTCCAGACGCGAAATCCCTCATCTTCACCCGCTGGGACAAGCAGTGGAGCAACACCAAGCGCTACAAAGGCGGCTGGAATGAAAACCTCTGGCGCTTCGATGGCCATGGCGAGGCCACACCGCTCACCTCTGACTTTGCCGGCACCTCCACCGCTCCCATGATCTGGCAGAGTCGCATCTACTTTCTATCCGACCGCGATGGCATCATGAACCTGTGGTCGATGGACCTGGACGGACACACTCCACGGCAGGAATCGCACCAGAAACTCTTCGACATTCAGGCCGCCTCGCTCGACAACGGCAGCATCGTCTACGCGTCCGGGGCCAACCTCTGGCTCCTCGACCTCGCCACCGCCCACGAAGACATCCTCCCCATAACCCTCTCGTCAGACTTCGATCAGCTTCGCGAGCACTGGGTCAAAGACCCCCTCAATTACCTCACCAGCGCCCATCTCTCCCCAGACGGCTCCTCCGCCGTGTTTACGGCACGCGGCGAAGTCTTTGTCATGCCGGCCAAGTCCGGCCGCATCGTCAAAGTGGCTGCGTCGCCTACCATCCGTTACCGCGAGGGCCGTTTCCTGCCCGATGGCAAAAGCATTCTGACGCTCTCTACCGAGACGGGAGAAACCGAGTTTTGGAAGTTCCCCGCCAACGCGGAAGGCGCTCCAGAGCAGTGGACCCACGACGCCAAGGTGCTGCGCTGGGACGGCGCAGTCTCCCCGGATGGCCACTGGCTGGCTCATTTCGACAAAGACCAGCAACTGTGGCTCTACGATACGCGCACCAAGGCGAACAAGCGTATTGCCGAGTCGGCGAACGGCGATTTTGAGAATCTGGCGTGGTCTGGCGACAGCCGCTGGCTAGCGTGGGATGAAACCGCGGACAACCAGAACTCCAGGGTCAGGATTCTGAATGCCGAGACGGGGGCGATTGAAACGGTCACCTCGGACCGCTTCAACTCGACCTATCCGGCGTGGAGCACGGACGGCAAGTGGCTCTATTTCCTCTCCGACCGCAATCTGAAAACGACGGTTTCCTCGCCGTGGGGCCCTCGCGAGCCGGAACCGCACTTCGACCGCAGCAACAAAATCTACCAGCTTGCTCTCTTGCCCGATCTGCGCTCGCCGTTTCTTCCCGCCGACGAGCTGCATCCGGACAAGAGCGACAAGGATGCCGACAAGAAGGACACACCGGCCAAAGACGACGCTACCAAGCCGGAAGCCGCGAAAGCGGACAATGCCGGCAAGGGCGCAAAAACCGCCCCAGCGAAGACTGAAGATAAGGACAAGAAGGCCGACGACAAGAAGCCGGCTGAGGTCAAGATCGACTTCAACGGCTTGATGGCTCGGCTGACCGAGGTTCCTGCCCCAGCCGGCAACTACGCCAACCTGCAGGCGGCCGACAAACGGCTGTGCTGGATCGCAGCTTCCGACGACTCCGGGGATCATCGCAGCTTCCAGTGCCTGGACATTGCCAACAAGGGCGACGACGTGGACACGGTGCTTTCCGACGTGAAGGGCTTCGAGTTCTCGCTTGATCGCAAAAAACTGCTTATCGCCCAGAAGCCCCCTACAGGCGCACCCAGCTTCCTGATTCTCGACGCCGACGCCAAGGCCATCTCCGACCCGAAAGCACTGGCCAAGGCCACCATCAACCTGGCGCACTGGACGCTCTCGACCAATCCCCGCGAGGAATTCCGATCGATCTATCTCGATGCCTGGCAGATGGAGCGCGACTACTTCTACGACAAGAAAATGCACGGCGTGGACTGGGTTGCCATGCGCGACCGCTATCTCCCGCTGGTTGACCGCGTCTCCAGCCGCGACGAGCTGAATACGGTCATTGCCCAATTGGTGGCCGAGTTGTCCGCTCTGCACACCTTTGTCGAGGGTGGAGACGCCCGCAAGCCCGCAGACGACGTGGACCTGGCCTCGCTCGGCGCGCTGCTTCGCCGCGACGAGAAGGCCGGCGGCGCAGTCGTTGAGCACGTCTATCAATCCGACCCCGACCTGCCCAACACCGCGCCTCCGCTGGCGCGTCCAGAGTCCGCAGTCCATGAGGGCGACGTGATTACCAGCATTGACGGTGTCTCCGTGCTCTCCGTGCCCGATGAGCGCGCCCTTCTCCGTGGCAAGGCCGGGCTACAAGTCCTGTTGCACGTGAAGCCTGCGACCGGTCGAGAGCACGACCTGATCGTCATCCCCATCCTCGCGCACGATGAAGCTAACCTGCGCTACAACGAGTGGGAACTAACCCGCCGCCTCGCCGTCGAGCAGGCCGGCAAGGGGCAAATTGGCTACGTCCACCTCCGCGCCATGGGCTCCGGCGACATCGAGCAGTGGGCGCGCGACTTCTACCCCATCTTCGACCGCCAGGGCCTCATCCTCGACGTTCGCCACAACCACGGCGGCAACATCGACTCCTGGCTGCTGTCGAAGCTGCTTCGCCAGGCCTGGTTCTACTGGCAGCCGCGTGTCGGCAACCCAAGCTGGAACCAGCCGTACGCCTTCCGCGGGCACATCGTGGTTCTCTGCGATCACGAAACCGCCTCCGACGGCGAAGCCTTCGCCGAGGGCTTCCGGCGCCTCGGCCTCGGCAAGGTCATCGGCATGCGCACGTGGGGCGGCGAAATCTGGCTCAGCTTTGACAACGTTCAGGCAGACAACGGAATCGCCACCGCCTCCGAAACTGGCGTCTACTCGCCCTACGGCAAGTGGCTGATTGAGGGCCACGGCGTCGATCCGGATATTGAGGTCGACAATCTGCCCCACGCCACCGCCTCCGGCTCCGATGCCCAACTCGAAGCCGCCCTCAAACTCCTCCAGCAGCAAATCCAGTCCGACCCGCGCCCTGTCCCCAGCCATCCCCCCTACCCGGACAAGTCCCTTCATCCGGCGAACTGAGGAAGTGCGGCGTCCATTCTATGGTCAGGATGGGCGCCCTGCACCTCGTCTGCTACGCCCCGAGGCTCCCCACCCCGGTAAAATAGACCTGTGCCTACGGAATCCCAACCCACTCCCGCGGATTCCGCTTCCCTCACCCAACTTCTGCGGACGCATTTCGGCTTTGCATCCTTCCGCGCCAATCAGGAAGCCGTCTGCCGAGCCGCCGTGGAAGGCCACGACCTGCTCCTCGTCATGCCCACCGGCTCCGGAAAATCCCTCTGCTACCAACTCCCCGCCATCGCCCGCCAAGGCACCGCGCTCGTCGTCAGCCCCCTCATCGCCCTCATTGAAGATCAGTGCGCCAAGCTGAATGCACTCGGCTTCAACGCCGCCCGCATCCACTCCGGACTGGACCGCGCTGTCAGCCGCCAGGCCTGCGTCGACTACCTCAACGGCACCCTCAACTTCCTCTTTATCGCGCCCGAGCGCCTCCGAGTCCCCGGCTTCCCCGAGATGCTGGCCAAGCGCAAGCCGGCCCTGATCGCCATTGACGAGGCGCACTGCATCTCCCAGTGGGGACACGACTTCCGCCCCGACTACCGTATGCTGGGCCAGTATATCCCTGCCCTGCGCCCGGCCCCGGTCATCGCTCTCACGGCCACGGCCACCCCAGCCGTGCAGCGGGATATCCTCACCCAGCTGAACATTCCCAACGCCAAGAAGTTCATCCACGGCTTCCGTCGCGACAACCTGGCCATTGAGGTGCTGGAAGTCCCCATGCCCATGCGCCCGGATCTCGTGGCGGAAATTCTGGCCGACCCGGCCGCTCGCCCGGCCATTGTCTACGCGCCGGCCCGCAAGCGCGCCGAGGAACTGGCTGCCAGGCTCAACCAGATCTGCCCCACCGCGGCCTATCACGCCGGGCTGCCCAACGAGATCCGCGACAACGTGCAGCAGAACTTCCAGGTCGGAAAACTCCAGTGCGTGGTGGCTACTATTGCCTTTGGCATGGGCATCGACAAGGCGGACATCCGCACGGTCATTCACGTGGCCATGCCGGCGACCCTTGAGGGTTATTACCAGGAGATTGGCCGCGCAGGCCGCGATGGGCTGCCCTCGCGGACGATCCTCATGCACTCCTACGCCGACCAGCGCACGCATGACTTCTTCCTGACCCGCGATTATCCCCCGGTGGACACCCTCGCAAAGGTGCAGCACGCGCTGACCGCCGAGCCCCAGCCCCTCGACGAGGTACGTGCCCGGCTCAAGATGGACGAGGAGTCCTTCTCCAAGGCCATCGAAAAGCTCTACATCCACGGTGGCGCGGATGTGGATTTTGCCAACAACGCCACCCGCGGTTCGCAGCCCTGGCAAGCCAGCTACACGCGCCAGTCAGACCACAGGCGCAACCAGTTCGCCCTTGTCCAGCGCTTTGTGGATGGCCACCAGTGCCGCATGGCCGCCCTCGTCCTGCACTTCGGCGACCTGGCCGACGGCAAGCTCCGCTGCGGCCACTGCGACTTCTGCAACCCCGGCGTTGGCTCCGCGCAAATCTGGCGCGCCGCCACCCCGCGCGAAGAAACCACCCTGCACACAATCCTGGACGAACTGCGCAATATTTCCGGCAAGTCGCTCGGCCGCCTGCAGAAGGAGCTGCCCGGCGAACTCAGCCGCAAAGAGCTGGACATATACCTCGGCGCTTTGACCAAAGCCGGGTTGATCGCGATCGAAGACGCGGAGTGGATCAAGGAAGGCGAAACCATCCTGTTTCGCAAGGCCTGCCTGACGGAAGAGGGCGAGGCGCTGGTTCCCGGAACGCCCCTCAATCTCCATTTGCCTGACAGCCCCGGCGCAAAGACGTCCGGCAAGCTTCCCCTCTCCAAGCCAAAATCCCGCCCCAAAGCTGCCGCCCAGCCGCAGGCGCCCGTCGAGCTCACCCTCCAGGCACGCCAACTGGAGCAGGCTCTGAAGGATTGGCGAGCCGGAGTGGCGAAAAAACTCGGCATGCCGGCCTTCATGGTGCTGCACGACCGCACGCTCGCGGCAATTGCTCTGGTGCATCCCACCACCCCGAATCAGCTCTTGGAGGTCCCCGGCATGGGCCCGGCGAAGACGGAGAAGTACGGGCCGGCGATTGTTACGTTGTGCTTGCAGGCGGCAACCGAGTGAGCTTGCCGTTTCCAAGGTAATGAGGTAACTTAAAAATGATTACCATAGTTCTTGAAAAGTACTCATTTTTGTGCGAACCTGTGACTCTGAACTTCCTCTCGTCCTCCTTTTGGGCCTGAGGGCGATTCTCCACCTGGGAAAGCGGTCCATCGTTCATTTCTGCAGTTTCACGCTTGCAGGCAAGTTCGACCCGAACTGAATGTTTTAAGCTCTATGTTACGGTGGAAAAGAGGCTTAGCATGGTCCAACCCTTGTTCAGTGAGAACTTTACCGACTGGATCGCCATCAGCTCCCTGGCCGGGTCTATCTCTATCGTCATTCTGTCGAAATTCAATTACTGGTGTGTGCGCGCATCCAAGCGTCAAGCCAAGGCGGCTACCGAGCAGGCCTGCGTGGCCCTGATTGCCGCAGAACGTGCCCGCGACCAAGCCGAATCCGCGCGAAAATCCCTCGAAGCCATCCTGGCCGAGGTCAAGGACTTCCAGAAACAGACCGAGACTCGAAAGACAGCTCGTCGACAGTCCGTCACGGATCGGCTGTTGAGCATCTCACAGAACGTACGCATCTGGATTGCCGGAATGACTGAGGCTCCGGAGGGTTTTCCTGTCGATATTCTCCCCGAAGACATCGAAGAGATCCTCGCCCAGACGATGGAGCACTCTCCCCGCCTTAAGGGCGACGTGCGCCTCTTCCACACGCGCTTGGAGGCCGCCGACAACACCCTGCGCGCTTTTATGGAGCAGCCCCGTGCTCTCCGCGTCAACGCACTCAAGCTCGTCACCACGCTCAGCAATCACCTGGAACAGGTGGCTGCGATGGCCGAGAACCTGGCGTTCTGCATGGAAACCAGCGAGATGCCGGCAACCTGGAACGCGATTGCCGAAGAAGGGGCCTCAGTTCCCACCAAGACGCCCGCAGAAGTAACGGTCATGAAGCGGTCCGCTTAAAGAATCGGCCCTGGACCAAGCACCGGCTTGGAAACACTGACGCTCTTCACCGCAGTGCGCCGCTTGCGCTTGACCGGAGGCGCCGAATTGGGAGGACGATTCTTCCCGTTGCTTCGCCTCCCTGTCTGCTCAATGACCGCTCGCATCCAGTAGTCTCCCGTCGAGTCCACCTCAATACCGTGCACCTCTCGCTCGAAGCCGGGGAATCGCTTGCCGAACTCTTCCAGAGCCAGAATCAGGCGGATGACTGGGCTGTCGATGGTGCCCATGCGCTCGCCCGGCATGCACACCGGGATTCCCGGCGGATACGGAACCAGCATCACCCCGGCCACGCGGCCCGCCATCTCGGAAAACTTCACCTTCTCCGTGCCGTTGCGCAGCAGCTTCTGGTAGGTCTGTGCAGGCGTCAGCACCTGCACTTCTTCCACCTCACAGGCCTCGCCTTCCAGCGATGTCAGGCGCAGCTCCACCATGGCCGCGTGCATTTCGTCTGACAGTTCCTTCAGCGACACATTGCCGTACCTCTGCGGATACTTCACCACCAGATCCGGCAAAGCCTCACTCAGTGTCGCTTCCGAATCGTAGAGCCGCTTGAACTCGAACAGGTTTTCCAGCAGGCTGCCCCACTTGCCCTTCGACGTGCCCACGCTGAACAGCACCAGCACCGTGTAATCGCCTGTGCGGGCAATCTCCACCCGTCGCGCGTCCAGGAACTCGGTCAGAATCGCCGCCGGAATCCCCCACTCCGCCACCACGCCCTGAGCGTTCACGCCGGGCATCAGGATGGTGACCTTGGTTGGGTCCAGCATGCAGTAGTCGTCGGCAATGTCCTCGTCCTGGAAGCCGTGCCAGTCTTCACCCGGCTTCAGCGTCCAGCAACTGGAGTTCTGCGCCAGCAACGGATCCGTCGCATCCTCAAACAGGTAGGTCTGCCCGTCCAACGGATCGGTGACACGGTCTGGCTGGAAGAGCCGGAAAAACCACCCGTCCCCGTCATCCAGCGCGCGCAAGCGGTGGGCAATCGAACTCATCGCCTTGCGGAAGCTGATGGCGTCAAAGACTGTTTCCATCATCAGCGTCGGCCCGGCCGGCTCATCCATCATGGCCGCAGCTACGTCCAGTGAGGCAATCAGCGGATAAAACGGCGAGGTCGTTCCGTGCATCATGAATGACTCGTTAAACTGGTCAAACTCCAGCGGAGCACGTGGGCTCAGCTTGATGTGCACCATCGACGCCATCGAAAATGCGGCAAGCATCTTGTGCGTCGACTGCACGGCAAACAACGCCGGACGATCCGGCATCTCGTCCGGTACATCCATGGCAAAGCGCCCGCGATAAATCGGGTGAAACTTGGCGTAGGCGTACCATGCCTCGTCAAAGTGGATGCGCGGCACGCTCTGCGCCAACTCCGTCACCACCTTGTTCACGTCGTAGCAAAGCCCGTCGTAAGTGGAATTGGTAACCACCGCATACGTTGGCTCTTTCGACGCAGCCCCCGCCGTAAACGGGCTCTTGTCGATCAGTTCCTGGATCGCTTCCTTGCTGAACCGCTTCAGCGGCACCAGGCCGATCATCCCGTAGCCATTCCGCGTCGGGGTCACGTAGACGGGCCGCGCCCCGGTCACTGTCAGCGAGTGGCAAATCGATTTGTGGCAGTTGGCATCGGCAATCACAATGTCGTCCTGACCGATGACGCCGTGGCCCACAATCTGGTTTGAGGTCGAGGAACCACCCAGGACGTAAAACGTCCAGTCGGCGCCGAAGATCCGCGCCGCATTCCGTTCCGATTCGCCCGGAGGTCCAAGGTGGTCAAGCCACGAGCCCAACGGCGAAGTTGAAATGCCCAAATCCGAGCGCATGATGTTCTCGCCAAAGAACTTGTGGAACTCCATCCCCACCGGATGCTTGAGGAAGGCAACTCCGCCCATGTGTCCCGGTGCATCCCAGCTGTAGGCGCCCTGGTCGGTGTATTTCTTCAACTCGCGGAAGTACGGCGGCAGCAACTGCTCGTTGTAGCGCTCCACGGCAAAGTCCACTCGGCTCGCAATAAACGCCGGCGTGTCGCCAAAGAGGTGAATGTATTCATGAACCTGCCGGACGACTTCCAGTGGCAGTTCGCTCACCAGGGTGCGGTCGGCAATCAGGAAGATTGGAACCTTCTTGTTGCGCCGGCGCACTGCGCGGATGATCCGCAAGGCTGCGCGCTCGTCAAACTGGTGCTCGCCTGCCAGGTCCCAGTCCAGCAGAATTGCCGAGTGCGACGGGTCCGATTTAACCAGGGATAATCCATCCTCCGGCGTCGAGGTGCGTACCACCTCGTAACCCTCTTTGCTGATTGCATCCACCAGCCGTTCCATGGCACGGTCCGAGACCGAATCCGTTCCACCTACTTCGCTGGCAATCAGCAGCACCCAACGTCCTTCGTCCATTCCACCTCCAACTTCCTCAGTAATCCTACAACTGTTTTGCGGTCAATTCTGACCGAATGCCACCCCCTGGGGGCAAATTCATCCCAGTGCAAAGTCCCGCAGCTCGAGATGAATCGCATTGACATTGCTAATACCCTGTAAAATCAAAGAAATACAGTCAAAATATGAAGCCGATTATCAGCTCATTTTTCCGCCAGTTTTCCTCCACTTTTTTCACCCCGTGAGTCAACCGATTCCTGCCAACTCGGCCACTCCATTTTCAGCCCTGTCAAACCCTCGTTTCTCGTCGCTGATACACTTAGAAATTGAAGCGCAGCACTCTTTTGCCGGTTCTCCGGCAGAGCTCATCTTCCCGCAGCGGCTCACCGCCGTATTGGTCGAAACTGAAAAAGAGGAATAAGAGAATGTCGGAAGTCAATCAGAACGGGTCAGTTGCCGGTACCAGCCTCCGCCTCAAGGTAGGCCTGGCCGAAATGCTCAAGGGCGGCGTCATCATGGACGTCATGAACGTAGAACAGGCGCGCATCGCCGAGGAATCCGGCGCAGTCGCCGTCATGGCCCTGGAACGCGTCCCCGCCATGATCCGTGCCGAAGGCGGCGTGGCCCGCATGGCCAACCCCAAGCTCATCAAGGAAATCATGGCCGCCGTCACCATCCCGGTCATGGCCAAGGCCCGCATCGGCCATTTTGCCGAAGCGCAGATTCTGGAAGCCATCGGCGTCGACTTCATCGACGAGAGCGAAGTGCTCACCCCGGCCGACGAAGCCAACCACATCGACAAGCATGCCTTCAAGACGCCCTTCGTATGCGGCGCGCGCAACTTGGGTGAGGCGCTCCGCCGCATCGCCGAGGGCGCAGCCATGATCCGCACCAAGGGCGAAGCCGGCACCGGCGACGTCGTCCACGCGGTCCAGCACATGCGCCAGATCTCGCGCGAACTCCGCCAGACAACCGTGGCCCGGGAAGAAGAACTGTACACCCTGGCCAAGGAGCACGGCGCGCCCTACGAGCTGGTTCGCCTCGTCGCACGTACCGGCAAGCTGCCCGTGCCCAACTTCTCCGCCGGCGGCATCGCCACCCCGGCTGACGCGGCCCTGATGATGCAGCTTGGCGCAGAGACGGTCTTCGTCGGCTCCGGCATCTTCATGAAGGAGCGCGCCACCCCGCTCGACGTCGAGCACAATGACAAGGAACGCGAAGAGGCAGTCTCCCGCGCCAAGGCCATCGTCATCGCCACCACCCACTTCAACGACCCCAAGGTCCTCGCCGAAGTCTCCGAACAGGTCACCGGCACCATGAAGGGCCTGGCCGCTGCCGCCATCGACGTGAAAGACCAGCTCCAGACCCGCGGCTGGTAATTTCCCGCTCCACTCCAACAACTCAGGCGGAGGTGCTCCCGGCATCTCCGCCTTTTCCATCACAGGTAAGATGGAGTACAGAATAGGCAGCGGAGCGGGCGCCAGCCGCTGGCAGCAGGCCACTTTAGATTCTCGTCGCAATCCATTCAGGAGAAAAGGTTTGACCAAAGTTCTTTCGCAGCCGCGCATCGGTGTCCTCGCCATCCAGGGCGACTACGAAGCCCATGCCATCGCCCTCACTGAATCCGGCGCAACCGCTTCTCTCGTAAAAAAACCCGAGCAACTCGCCACCGTCGAAGCCCTCGTCCTCCCCGGCGGCGAATCCACCACCATGCTCAAGTTTCTGGAGCGCAACGGCCTTTTCGAAGCACTCCTTGCCTTTGCCCAGCAAAAGCCTGTCTTCGGCACCTGCGCCGGCTCCATTTTGCTGGCTAAGGAAGTCCTCAACCCCACCCAGCGCTCGCTCGGCCTGCTGGACATGGCCGTGGAGCGCAACGCCTACGGACGCCAGATCGACTCCGCAATCCTGGTCGAGCAGACTTCCCTGCCCGGAGGCCCGCTGGAGATGGTCTTCATCCGAGCCCCGCGCATCGTCTCGGTGGGCCCGGAGGTCGAAGTGCTGGCCAGCCGCGAGGGTTTCCCCGTCCTCGTGCGCCAGGGGAGATTGATGGCTGCCACGTTTCACCCGGAATTGTCGGCTGACCGGCGCGTCCACGGCCTCTTCGTGGCAATCGTTAAGGACCACATCGGCGCATCGCGCTGAGCCGCATTGGGACTGCTTTTTCCCGTTTGCAACATTTCCGCATTTTCTCCATGCATCCTATTGGCAAAAAGAGTAATCTCAGACTCCATAGAGAGGCACTTTTCCCATGCCTGCCACCTTCACGAAACACACCGTCGATACCGAGCGGAAGGACTCCGGCACCGGAGGCAAGCCCCCGCTCGGCCACAAGTTCACCGGCGGCGGGGGCAACGGCGACGACGATGACGAGTACCGCAGGCTTTCGGCCAACGGCCCTGGCGACCTGCTGCGCCGCTGCCGGGTAGCCATGTTCATTGTCATGGCGGGGGATCTCGCCTTCTTCTTCGGCCTGGCATGCTTTTTCTACGCTAGCCGAGGCGCGCACCACTTTGACGCTCGCAGCCAGGAGTTCATCGCCGACTGGCACCCTGTGGTGCTGCCGCCAATCCTGTTTCTGGATACCGCGGTGCTCCTGCTCAGCAGCCTTACCGTCGAGTTTGCCCGGCGCAACATCTTCCGCGAACTGGACGTGATTGAGGAGTGGCTGGGAATGGGCCGGCCAGCACTGCGCAAGACCCTGCCCTGGCTCGGCGCAACGCTCCTGCTCGGCGCGCTGTTCCTGGCCGGCCAGGTTGCCGCCTGGCGTCAGCTCTCCGATCAGGGCTTTGCCTTCCTGGGCCACAATGCCACCCCGGCCAGCTACTTCTTCTACCTGATTACCGGCTTCCATGCCCTGCACCTGCTGATGGGAGTAGCCGCCATCGCCATCGGACTTGTCGCCCTGGGCATGCTGCGAAAAGTCGAATTGCGCCAGGTCGCGGTCGACTCCCTCGCATGGTTCTGGCACGCCATGGGCCTGGCCTGGATATTCCTTTTTGCCCTTCTTGCAATTGCCTGACTGAACTACCTGGCCCGAATCACGAACGAGTCCTTCTTTTCCACGCTCAGCTCCGCCGCATCCGGGTCCTTGACCTTCCACATCGTACCGGTGAGCTGATGATCTTTAATCTCGAGCGTCAGGTAGTGGTAGACGGGAAACCCGGAGTCCCGGTAAAGGTCTTCGCTTCCCCTGAAAAGCAGTGGATAGGGCTGCGCTCCGCCGCCGCCTGAAACCAGGTATTCGACGCCCTTGCGCTCAAAACGCTCGTAGTTATGAATGTGCCCATTGATGACCACCACGCGGGAATGCATATGGCTCAGGTTGGCCTCGAGCACACCGCGCAGGAGCAATGCCTGCGGGTCTGGGATATCGGCCACCAGCTCCGATTGGGTATCAGCCACCCACGGCACGTGGTAGAGGATCAGCACAAAGTCCACAGCTGAGGGTATCCGTGCCAGTTGAGCGGCAAGCCACCGCGTCTGCTCAGAGTGAGCTTCAGTCTCCTCGTTCATGTCCAGCGAGATCACCTCAACCGGCCCGAGAACAGCCGAGTAATGGCGGTGTCCTTTGATCTGCGGGAAGTTCTGCAGGTAGTTGGCAATCCCCTGGTCGTAGTTGAAGTTGAGCTCATGGTTGCCCAACGTAGGGAAGACGGGAAATCCGGCTGTGCGCCACGAGGCTGTTTCGTCCTGGAAGACCTTCCAATCTTCTGCCCTGGAGCCGACGAAGGGCATGTCTCCGGTCAGCAGAAGCGCATCCGGGCGCTCCTGGCCCACTTTGTCGGCCAGCCAGGCCCGTACGCGCGGATTGGTTCCATGAGTCAATCTGGGATCTGCAAAGCGCATATCCCCGTAGGCCACAAGGCGCAACGGACGGTGGGCGTTGAACTTGGAGTAGACAAAGGTCGGCTTGCTGTCGGCGGATGAGAGCGGGCGTAGCGGCTGCATCTGTGCCCAGCCGGGAGGGCAGACACTGGCGGCCAGCAGCAGGCAGACGGCCCTGCTCATCCAAATCATCCATCGCACCCACGGGGAAAGACATGCTTTTGCGCGCATTGAGCCCAGATTAACACCGGGCAGTCTCTCATCCCCGATTCGTCAGCAGCTTCCAGACTCGCTCGCCCAGCGTTGGGACGAGCGGACAGCTGTAATAGACCGTGCGGTTACGTTCTTTGAGCAGCTCAATAGCGGCCAGCGTGGGATGGTTTGTCTGCAACGCAAGGGTTCCCGTGCTCAGGCATTCCAGCGCGAACTCATCGGCCAGGTACTCGATTGCATGGCTCAGAAGCTCAAGGCCTCGCCCGGCTCGAGCGTTGATTCTGCGTCGGCCCAGCTTCCGCCTGTCCTTGGCGATTTCACCCGCTTTTGCCGCGGAGTTGCCTCTCAGCATTGATCCAACTGTGGTTGTGGCCATGTTGTAACCTCCTCACTCATTACATCGGCGGTGCGGTTGACAATTTTCAGAGGACCAAAGTAATCCACAACCGGAATGAAACGCCCAAAATGCTCTCTTTTCCGCCAGTTTCCAGCACTGCCGGCTCCTCCAGCGTGGGAAATCCGGGCCAATTCGTCCCACTTTCGCTTGACGCATCGAGGTTGAAAACCTAATCTCAAGCTAGCGGCTGCGGACAATTCAGCACGGAACCACTGTGCGAAGGCCCCGCCTCCGCTGTGAGAGCCTCCATCATGATTCCTTACTCCTGGCAATACCTGCCGCTTCTTATCCAGGTCCTGGTCGCCTTTGGCATGGCCATTGGAATGGTGGTCGCCTCGTGGTTCATCGGCCGGCACCGCAATACCAAAACCAAGCTGGACGCCTACGAGTGCGGCATTGTTTCGGTCGGCGATGCGCGCGGACGCTTCAGTGTCCGCTATTACATGGTCGCCATGCTGTTCATCCTGTTTGATGTGGAAGTGGTCTTCATGATGCCCTGGGCGGTGGTCTTTCGCCAGTTGCCCAGGCTGACCGGCTCGCAGTTCTTTGGCTTCTGGGAGATGCTGGTCTACCTCGGCTTTGTCGCCGTCGGCCTCTTCTACATCGTGAAAAAAGGCATCCTCGACTGGTCCACCGACAAGGGCGACTTATAAATCCATCGGCCGCCTGTGGCTGGCCCGCTGCACCGTTCAGAAAAAAAGGACGACCATGAGCGAAGCACTCCTGGATACCGAATCCGTTCTCCGCGACAAGGCCGGCCATCCGGCCATTGTGGCGCTCATTGCCCTCGGCGACGGCACCCTGACTGCTGCCAAATGGGATCACGAAGAGTTGACGCTGACCATCCCTCGTGAGCAAATCATTCCAGCCTGTCGCGCCGTTCAGCAGGCCGGCTATAACTTTCTTGAGGATGTGGCAGGCATCGACTGGCTCCCGCGCACCCCGCGTTTCCAGGTCAGCTATCACATCCTGTCGCACAGCTTCAAAGAGCGCATCCGCCTCTCCGTCCTGCTTGACGATGAGTCTCCCGCGGTGGACACCATCACAACCGTCTGGCCCTCGGCCAACTACTATGAACGCGAAATCTTCGATCTCTTCGGCATTCGCTTCGATGGCCATCCGAACCTGCGCCGCATCCTGATGCCTGACGACTGGAATGGCTATCCGCTCCGCAAGGATTATCCTGTCGAGGGTTATCGCTAAAATTACCGCCCGAGCCGGGTCCACAGGTACATGCCTCTCGGGCAAACTATACTGGGTATCAAGCATAAAAAGAAGCCCCGCAATCTCTTGAGGCAACTGGTACGGGAGACTCCATTTCGATGTCAGATTCAATGGCAACACCCATTTTGGAAGCACCCCGCGCCGAGGGCGCCCATGACCAGCACATGGTCCTCAATATGGGCCCGCAGCACCCGGCCACGCACGGCGTTCTCCGTCTGGTTCTGGAGATAGACGGCGAAATCGTCGTCCGCCTCTATCCGGAGATCGGGTACCTACACACTGGCATCGAAAAAACCTGCGAAGCCAAGTTCTACCACCAGATCGTCCCCCTCACGGACCGCATCAACTACCTCGATCCCCTGTCCAACAATCTCTGTTACGCCCTCGCGGTCGAAAAACTCCTCGGCCTGGAGATTCCCGACAAGGCCCAGTGGCTTCGCATTCTGCTCGTTGAATTAAGCCGGCTCAACTCCCACCTCATCTGGCTCGGCACCCACGCCATGGACATTGGCGCTCTCACCATCTTCCTCTACACCTTCCGCGAGCGCGAAGAAATCCTCCGCCTCTTTGAGGCAGTGGCCGGTCAGCGCATGATGACCAGCTACATCCGCATCGGCGGCCTGGCCATGGAGCCGCCCATTGACTTCCTGGCCCGCGTGCAGGCCTTCATCCGCACCATGCCGGAAAAGATCGACGAGTATTCCAACCTGCTCACCGGCAACCCCATTTTCTACAATCGCCTCAAGGGTGTGGGCCTACTCTCTGGAGCCGATGCCATCGCACTGGGTGTCACTGGCCCGGTTCTGCGCGCTTCCGGCGTCGATGTGGATCTCCGCCGCGACATGCCCTACTCCAGCTACGAAAAGTTCAACTTCGAGGTTCCCATCTCCAACGGATGCGATGTTTGGGCGCGTTATGAAGTGCGACTGATCGAGATGCGCGAGAGCGTCAAGATCATTCAGCAAGCCCTCGATGGTATGCCCGAGGGCGCAGTAAAGGCCGATGCCCCAAAGATTGTCCTCCCCGAGCGGGAGAAAATGAAGACGCAGATGGAAGCCCTCATCCATCACTTCAAAATTGTTACCGAGGGTTTTGCCGTTCCTGCCGGCGAGGTATACCAGGGGATGGAGTGCGGCCACGGCCAGATGGGCTACTATGTCGTCTCCGACGGCACCGCCAAGCCCTGGCGCGTACACATGCGCTATCCTTCGTTTGCCACGCTGCAGGCGCTTGAAACCATGTGCAAGGGACGTATGATTGCCGATGTCGTGGCCGTGATCGGGTCCATCGATATCGTTCTAGGGGAGATCGACCGCTAGTGGAGTCAACGCTCCAGACCGAGCGCCTGTGGTGTGAGCTCTGGGTTTCGCTGGCTTCCCTGTTACGCAGTTATACCGCAGCCTACGGGCTCAACCAGGCAGAGCAGGCCATGGTTGAGCTGGGCGAGGAAAGAATTACAGTCCGCGTGAACAACCGCTGGCTGAGCTTGAACAGGAACGAGGCCCAGCTGCTGTGGGCCACAGAAAGCGGAGCGGCTGGCGAGCTCCAGTTTACGGTGCATGGGAGACTCAAGTCCCCGGCCGGAGATGAAGAAGAGATGGATATGCAAGCCGAAGCCTGGGCACGGGACCTGATGCGGGACCAGAAGCCGGAGATGCCGCGATGAGTGCCGCCGAAACCATGTCGATCTTCTCCCCTGCGCTGGCCGCACGCTTTGACGCGCTGGTCCAGAAGTACCCCCTCCGCCGCTCCGCGCTCGTTCCAATGCTGCTCTACGCGCAGGACGAAATCGGCTACGTCTCCGACGCCGTTATCGAGGAAGTCGCCCGCCGAGTCGGCATCACCCCGCTTGACGTGCGCGGAGTCGCTACTTATTATTCGATGCTCCGCTTCAAGCCGGCCGGTCGCTACAACCTCCAGGTCTGCACCAACATCAGCTGCATGTTGCGTGGTGGCTACGACATCTTCGACCATCTGCAGGAGCGTCTCGGCATCGGCCACAAGGGCGTTACCGCCGACGGCGTATTCTCGCTTGAAGAAGTCGAGTGCATCGGCGCCTGCTGCTGGGCCCCGGCCATGCAGGTCAACTACGACTTCCACGATGAGCTGACCAACGCCAAAGTGGACGAAATTCTCACCGACTACAAAGCAAAAGCCGCACAGGGAGGCCGATAGCCATGCCCCGTCTCGTCTCCCATCCCGACGAAGTCAAAATCGTCACCAAGCGCTTCGGCCAGGGTGCCGCCAACATCGACCGTTACGTCGAACTCGGCGGCTATGAGTCCGCCCGCAAGTGCCTCGCCCAGGGCCCCGAATTCATCATCAACGAGATGAAGGCTTCCGGCCTCCGTGGTCGTGGCGGCGCAGGCTTCCCCACCGGCCTCAAGTGGTCCTTCGTTCCCAAAGTCTCCGCCAAACCCAAGTATGTGCTGGTCAACGGCGACGAGTCCGAGCCAGGCACCTGCAAAGATCACCTCATCTTTCTCTACGATCCCCACTCGATCATCGAGGGCACCATCATTGCCGGTCTCGCCATCGGCTCGAAAATGGGCTTCATCTACCTTCGCGGAGAGTACCGCTACCTCATCGAGATCATGGAGAAGGCCGTCGCTGACGCCTACATGAAGGGTTATCTCGGAAAGGGCATCTTCGGCTCCGATCAGGAGTTCCAAGTCGTCGTCCAGACCGGCGCCGGAGCCTATGAAGTGGGCGAAGAGTCCGCCCTCATGGAGTCGCTCGAAGGCAAGCGTGGCGTTCCCCGCATCAAGCCGCCCTTCCCTGCTGTGGTCGGCCTCTACGGTGGTCCCACGGTCATCAACAATGCCGAGACCATCGCCACGGTCCCGCACATCTTCGCCATGGGCGCAGCGGCTTACGCAGCCGTCGGCTCGGAGCGCAATGGCGGAACGCGCCTCTTTGGAATCTCCGGCCACGTGGAGCGCCCCGGCGTTTACGAGCTGCCCATGGGTTTTAACCTGAAGAAGATGATTTACGAGGTTGCGGGCGGCATTCGTGGTGGCCGTACCCTCAAGGCGGTCGTTCCCGGCGGCTCGTCCACCCCGGTTCTGCGCCCCGACGAAATCGATATCGGCATGGACTTCGACCAGGTCGGCAAGGCCGGCTCCATGCTCGGCTCAGGTGGTGTCGTGGTCCTTGACGACCAGACCTGCATCGTGGAGTTCGCCCTGCGCACCATCAGTTTCTATCAGCACGAAAGCTGCGGCTGGTGCATTCCCTGCCGCGAAGGCACCGACTGGCTCAAAAAATCGCTCACCCGTTTCCACGCCGGATTCGGCAAGGCGAAAGACATCGACAACATTCAGTACCTGGCCGAAAACATGATGGGACGCACCTTCTGCCCGCTTGGCGACGCAGCAGCCATGCCCACCCTCGGCTTCGTGAAAAAATTCCGCAAGGAGTTTGAAGACCACCTGGACGGCAAACCATGCCCCTTCGCCAAGCACGTGGACGTGGCGCTGGTCTAGGACCGGGTCTGGAACAGGTTTCACGGGAAGCTCCGGCGCACCTTCCGGCCTTCCCCGAACAGGAAATGCAGGGGCCCTGAGGCCCGCTGGAGCACCGAGAATAAGATGCCAGACGTAACCTTCACAGTCGACGGAAAGAAGCTCACCGCCCCCGCAGGCACGCTGCTCATCGATGCCTGCCGCAAGGCTGGCATCGAGATTCCCGCTTTCTGCTACTACCCCGGCCTCAGCCTTCAGGCCGCCTGCCGCATGTGCGTGGTTCGTCAGGAGAAGGTGCCAAAGCTCCAGACCGCCTGCACCACGCAGGTTGCCGAGGGCCAGGTCTTCATCACCGAGTCCGCCGAAATCGCCCAGGCTCGCAAGTCCACGCTCCAGCTCCTGCTCGGCAACCACCCCCTCGACTGCCCCGTCTGCGACGCCGGCGGCGAGTGCGAACTGCAGGACATGACCTTCAAGTACGGAGCCGGCGAAAGCCTCTACGCCGAGGCCAAGCAGCACCGCGAAGAGCAGCAGTGGTCTCCGGCCGTCTATTTTGACCGCCCCCGCTGCATCCTCTGCTACCGCTGTGTGCGCATGTGCGGCGAGGGCATGGATGTCTGGGCCCTCGGCGTCCAGAATCGCGGCGTCTCCGCAATCATCGCCCCCAACGGCGGCGATCATCTCGACTGCGAGCAGTGCGGCATGTGCATTGACGCCTGCCCGGTCGGCGCGCTCACCTCCGGCACCTATCGCTACAAGACCCGTCCCTGGGAAATGAACCACGTCTCCACCGTCTGCACCCACTGCGGCGACGGCTGCAAGGTCACCCTGGGCGTGCGCCGTGCCAACGACGGCATGGAGATTGTCCGCTCCGACAATCGCGACAAATCCGGCATCAATGAGGATTTCCTCTGCGCCAAGGGCCGCTTCGGCTTCGACTTTGTCGAGTCCCCGGATCGTGTCACCAAGCCCCTCATCCGCAATGCCGCGGGCTCGCTCGAACCCGCCACCTGGGAAGCCGCCATCCGCCTCGTCGCCTCCAAATTGAAGGAGATCCGCGACACCAAATCCGGCAGCCGCATCGGCGTCATCGGCTCCAACGTCAGCACCAACGAAGAGAACTACCTGCTGCAGAAGTTCGCCCGCACCGTCATCGGAACCAACAACATCGACCACCTGAGCACCACCGATTACGTCGCCTTTGCTCAGGCGCTTGCCGGTCATCCCGGCCGCGCCGCCAGCCTGCGCGACACACAGTCCGCCAAGGCCATCCTCATCATCGGCGGCAACCCCACCGACGAGCATCCTCTGCTGGCCTGGAACCTGCGCACCAACTTCCGCCACAACCAGGCGCACATCTATCTCGCCAACACCAGCGCCATCAAGCTGGAGCGGCAAGCGCACAAGTCCCTCGCTCTGCCCGCCGGCGGCTACGCCACCCTCGTCGATGCCCTCGCCGGCAATGCCGCGGCCCAGGCCGAGCTGCCAAACTCCGCTGCCTTCCGCGAGTCCCTCGCCGCCGAGCAGTCTCTCGTCGTCGTCTTCGGCCAGGAGTTGCGCGGCAGCCACGTCGCAGCTCTCGTCAACTGGGGCCTAGGCCGCGACAACGTAAAATTCGCCTGCCTCGGCGATTTTGCCAACTCGCGAGGCGCAGCCGATCTCGGTTTGCTTCCAGATTTTCTCCCGGGTTATGTTCCCGTCACCTCGCCCGGCGTCTTTGCTGGCGAATACCCGAATCTGCCCGCCACCGCCGGCCTCGACCTCACCTCGATGCTCGACGCCGCCGGCAAGGGCGAACTGGATGCACTGCTCGTCGTCGGCTCCAATCCCGCTGCCACTCACGGCGTCTCCGCCTCTGCGCTCAAAGGCACCTTCGTCGTTGTTCAGGATCTATTCCTTACGGAAACAGCACAGTTGGCCGACGTTGTCCTGCCCTCCGCCAGCCTTTACGAAAAGACCGGCACGGTCACCAACACCTACGGCGATCTGCAGCTGGCCAAAAAGGCCGCGGACAAGTCCGGCGTCAAGCCCGACCTGGAGATTCTCATCCGCATTGCCGGCGCCATGGGCTACGACGTTCGCAAGCTGGTCCCCTTCGGCTCCACCGGACAAACCGCCGACATGGGCCAGTCCCGCGGAGCGCAATCTGGTGAGGCCGATCGCCACTCCGTCTGGCTCACCGCCCAGGGTCTGGAGCTTCGCCTCAGTCCCTTTGATCCGCTCGCCATTCTCGATGAGATCGAACGCCTCGTACCAGCCTATAAACTGGACAGACTGAATCTCCTTGGCGGCAACGATGTACCCTCCGAACCGGGCTTTGTCCCTGTTTCGGCCCTCACCGCTCGCCGCGACCTCGTTCTGCCCACCCATCCCGGTCTCTTTACCTCCGGTACCCTGGGTCAACACACGAGTGCTCTTGAAGAACTGCGTGCCTATCAATCGCCGACCGCAGTCCTTGCCGACTAAAGAATAGAAAGGGCTCAATCCGTGAGTATCTGGCTGTTCCTGCTGCTCAGCTTAGTCAAGTCCGTACTGGTCACCGTCATCTTTCTGATGGGCGTGGCCTACACGGTGCTGCTTGAGCGAAAACTGGTCGCCCGCATTCAGAACCGCTGGGGACCCAACCGTGTCGGCCCGTTTGGCCTCCTCCAGCCGCTCATCGATGGCGCCAAATCCTTCCTGAAGGAAGACGTCGTCCCCTCTCACGTCAACAAATTCATCTACCTGCTGGCACCGCTCATCGCCTTGGGATGTGCGCTTCTCTCGATTGCCGTCGTGCCGTTCGGTGGTCCCCTCGCGTGGCACGGCATGCGCATCTTTCTCATCAGCGACCTGAATATCGGTCTGCTTGTCCTGCTCGGCATCACCTCCGTCGGTGTCTACGGCATCGCCCTCGCCGGATGGTCCTCCAACAACAAGTACTCCCTGCTCGGCGGCTTGCGCGCATCCGCGCAGATGATCAGCTACGAACTCGCCCTCGGCCTGTCGCTGGTGGGCGTGGTCCTCCAGACCGGCTCCCTCCGTCTCTCCGACATTGTCACCCATCAGGCGGTCCACGGCATCGCCAGCTGGAACATCTTCGGAGGAGGCCAGTTCTTCGCCTTCTTCATCTACCTGATGGCTGCGTACGCTGAAACCAACCGCTCCCCCTTCGATCTGCCCGAGGCCGAAACCGAACTCGCCGGCGGCTACAACATTGAATACTCCTCCATGAAGTTCGCCATGTTCTTCATGGCCGAATATGGCAACATGATCACCGTCGGATGCGTGGCCACCCTGCTGTTTCTCGGCGGCTGGACCAGTCCCCTCGGCGATCTTATCCCGCCCCCTCAGAACATCTTCATCCAGGCCCTCGTTCCGCTCTTCTGGTTCGTTCTCAAGGTCTTCAGCTTCCTGTTTCTCTACATCTGGGTGCGCGGCACGCTGCCTCGCTTCCGCTATGACCAGCTCATGAACTTCGGATGGAAATACCTGCTCCCGTTGGCCATGCTCAACATCGTCGGAACCAGCCTCTGGCTGTCCTTCCCGTAAACTGCACCTGAGATTGATAGTCCAATGCATCTAGCGCTATTTCTCATCTTCGCGGCATTTGCCCTTGCAGGGGCCACCAATCTGCTCCTGCAGAAGCATCCCATCAATGCCGCACTGTCGTTGATCGTCGTCATGAGCTCGCTCGCCGTGCTGTACCTGCTGCTCGGCGCGGAGTTCCTGGCCGTCGCTCAGATCATCGTCTATGCCGGCGCCATCATGGTCCTGTTTACCTTCGTCATCATGCTCCTCAACGAGGGCGTCGAAGAAAAAACTCATGGCAGCCGTGTCGCCAAGATCGTCGGATTCCCTGCCGTCGCTGTCTTTCTTTCCCTCGTCGCAAGCGTCATCCTCGCCGAGCAGAACCACCTCAGCCCGGTTGGACTCAACGACGGAATCATCCGCATACAGGATCTCTCCGCGGTGCTCTTCCGCGATCTCCTGCTGCCCTTTGAGGTCACCTCCGTACTGATCCTCATCGCCATTCTCGGCGCTGTCGCCCTGGCAAGAAAGGATGGCCACGAATGATTCCCTCCTCCTGGTACCTGATTCTCTCCGCCGTGCTCTTTTCCATGGGTGTCGCCGGATTCCTCATCAAGCGCTCCCTGGTCACCGTCTTCATGTCCATTGAGCTCATGCTCAACGCCGTCAATCTCTCCTTTGTCACCTTTGCCCACGAATGGCACATGGTCAAGGGGCAGATTTTCGTCTTCTTCGTCATGATGGTTGCCGCGGCGGAAGCTGCCGTCGGCCTCGCCATCATCATCGCCATCTTCCGTACCCGCGCCACACTCAACGTCGACCAGATCGACCTGATGAAGTTCTGAGCAACCTATGACCCTATATCTCTGGCTCATCCCGCTTTTGCCCCTGGCCGGCTTTCTCATCAACGGCCTCCTCGGCAGCCGTCTGACCAAGGCCCTGGTCACCACCATCGCCTTGCTGGCTCCCCTGGCTGCCCTCGGAGTCGTCGTTCGCGCCGCGCTGCTGGTCTGGTCCTCGCCGGCTTCCCTGCCCTACGTCGAGACCTGCCCCCTCGGCTGGATTCACGCCGGCGGCCTCAATATCGACTTCGCCTTTGCCCTCGACCAGCTCACGCTCGTGATGCTTCTGGTCATCACCGGCGTCGGCTTCCTCATCCATATCTATTCGGTCGGTTACATGAGCCTTGAGGAAGGCTACGCGCGTTACTTCGCCTACCTCAATCTCTTCCTCTTCTTCATGACCATTCTGGTCCTCGCCGAGAACGCCCTGCTCATGTTCGTCGGCTGGGAAGGCGTCGGGTTGGCCAGCTACCTGCTCATCGGCTTCTACTTCTCCAGGACTTCGGCTGCCAACGCCGGACTCAAGGCCTTCATCGTCAACCGCATCGGCGACTTCGGCTTCCTCATCGCCATCTTCCTGTTGCTGGCAAACTTCGGCTCGCTCAGCTTCTCGGCCCTCGCAGCCAACATCGCGGCCCATCCGGAGCTCCAGGGCGGCGTCATTACCGCCATCGCCCTCTGCCTGCTCTTCGGCGCCACCGGCAAAAGCGCCCAAATTCCCCTCTACATCTGGCTCCCGGACGCCATGGAGGGCCCCACCCCGGTTTCGGCCCTCATCCACGCCGCCACCATGGTCACCGCCGGCGTCTACATGATCGCCCGCACCCACTTCCTCTACGACCGCTCGCCGCTGGCGCTCACCGTCGTCGCCGTCATCGGCGCGGCAACCGCACTCTTCGCCGCCACCATCGGCCTCGTGCAGACCGACATCAAGCGCGTTCTGGCCTACTCCACCGTCTCCCAGCTCGGCTACATGTTCCTGGGCTGCGGCGTTGCCGCTTACTCGGCGGCCATCTTCCATCTCGTCACCCACGCCTTCTTCAAGGCGCTGCTCTTCCTCGCCGCCGGCTCCGTCATCCACGGACTCTCCGGCGAGCAGGACCTGCGCAAGATGGGTGGCCTCCGCAAGAAGCTTCCCATCACTTTCTGGACCATGACCGCCGGCGTCTTCGCCATCGCCGGCTTTCCGGGGCTCTCCGGCTTCTTTTCGAAAGACGCCATCCTCACCGCCGCCTTCCAGCAAGGCAGCATGGGTAAGGCCCTCTGGTTTGTCGGCGTGGTAACCGCGCTCCTCACCAGCTTCTACATGTTCCGCCTCTGGTATCTCGCCTTCTTCGGCGAGTCCCGCTCCGACGACCACACCCATCATCCCCACGAAAGCCCCTGGTCCATGCTCGGCCCGCTGGTTCTGCTGGCCATCCTCTCCGTCGTCGGCGGCTGGATGGGCTTTGGCGAAGGCCTCGGCCGTTTCGGAGCCTTCCTTCGTCCCGTGCTCACCCCGGCCAATGCCCCGGAATCCTCAATCTCCACCTCGCTTGAGATTGCTCTGCTCGCCATCGCCGTTGCCGTGGCCCTGACCGGGTGGTTCATCGCCCACCTCTTCTACGGCAGCCGCAATAACCGCGCCGCCAACCTGGCTGCCGCTTTGCCCGGCCCGTACAAGCTGATGGTGGGCAAGTATTGGATCGACGAGCTGTACAACAACACCATCATCAAGCCCATCTTCCTATTCTCCCGCTATATCCTCGGCTGGGTCGTTGAGGAAGGCATCATTCGCGGTTCGGCCTGGCTTCTGGCCGGCATCGTCACTCTGCTGGGCGAGTTGCTGCGCCGCTGGCAGTCAGGCAACCTTCGCTCCTACGCCGGATGGCTCGCCGCTGGCGCAGCCCTGCTCCTCTTCGCCATTCTCAGTGCGTCTCTCGGCGCATCCGCCTTCACCCTCCACCTCAACTGGGCGGGACACTAATCATGGATACGCAAATCATCACCCTGATCCTCCTTGCCCCGCTCGGCGGAGCCTTGCTCGTGGCTCTCCTGCCTGACCGCGGCAAGCTCCCCGCCTGGGTCGCGCTGGCCACCACCCTGCTCACGCTGCTCTTCGCGCTGCACCTGCCGGCGCACTTCAATTACAGCGCCACAGGCTTCCAGTTCCAGTCCGACATCCCCTGGCTGGCCACTCCGAACATCCACTACCACGTCGGTGTCGATGGCCTCTCACTCTGGCTCGTCGTCCTCACCGGCCTGCTTGGCCCCGTCGGAGTCCTGGCCAGTTGGAACGTCATCCGCGAGCGCCGCAAGACCTTCTACACCCTCTTCCTCGTCCAGCAGACGGCCATGCTCGGCGTCTTCGTCTCGCTTGACCTCATGCTCTACTACGGCTTCTGGGAACTTTCGCTCATCCCCATGGCCATCCTCATCGCCATGTATGGCCGCACACAGTCCGACCCCGGTGGCCCCAAGGCTGCACTGCGCTTCTTCCTGTTCACCTTCATCCCCTCGGCGCCCCTGCTCGTTGCCCTGCTCTGGCTCTACGCCCAGACCCGCACCTTCGACTTCGTGACTCTTCAGTCCGCCATCGCCTCCGGACGCATCCCCGCCGGCCCGCTCTGCTGGCTCTCGGTTGCCTTCCTCATCGCCTTTGCCGTCAAGGTGCCCGTTTTCCCGCTGCACGGCTGGCTCACTGACGTCTTTTCCGAAGCGCCCGTCGCCCTCGCCATGGTCGTCGCCGGCAAGCTGGGCCTTTACTCGCTCATCCGTTTCCATGTCGGCCTATTCCCTGTCCAGGCCCACCAAGCCGCTCCCTGGCTCCTTGCCCTCGCCACCATCGGCATTCTCTACGGTGCGCTCCTCGCCCTCGTCCAAAAGGACTTCTGGAAGCTGCTGGCCTACGCCACCCTCTCTCACCTCAGCTTCTGCGTCCTCGGCATCTACGGCTTCACCCTCGCCGGTCTGGATGGCAGCGTCTACCAGATATTGAACCACGGCGTCTCCGCCGGAGCCATCTTCGTGCTCCTCGGCGCGCTCTACGAGCGCTTTGGCACCAGCCAAATTTCGGTCTATGGCGGCCTGGCCAAAAAGACCCCCGCCCTGGCTACTCTCTTCGTCATCACCACGCTTTCGCTCATCGGCCTGCCCATCCTCAACGGCTTCGTCGGCGAGTTCCTCATCCTCTCCAGCACCTTCACGGGAGCCAGCCGATTCTGGGCCATCTCCGCCACCGTCGGCGTCATCCTCGGCGCAGCCTATATGCTCCTGCTGGTCCAGCGCATCTTCCAGGGACCACCTTCGGACATGGTCGCCCAGCTCGGCAATCCCGACCGCGACTACGACCTGGAGCCGCGTGAGCACCTCATCCTGTGGCCCCTCGCGGCCCTCATGCTCATCATGGGCGTGGCCCCCGGCCTCTGGATCAAAGGCATCGAGTCCGGCGTCCTGCCGGCATCGCAGACAATTTCCGCGCCTGCCAAAATAGCAGTTTCTTCCATTCCTCAAGGAGGCCAGCAATGAACACGGTCCCTGACCTCTACCGCATCCTGCCAGAAGTTATCCTTACCCTGACCGGCGTCCTCGTCATGCTGCTCGATGCCGGCATGCCCAAGACCACCGCCCGCCGTCCGCTCGGCTGGGTCGCCGCCTTTGGCACCCTCGCCGCGCTCTGGGCAAGCCTCTGGCAGCTCGGCTTTCCCGCCGGCACCGCCTTCTACGCCACCGTCCAAACTGACGCCTTCAGCGTCTTCTTCCATGTCCTCATCTGCGGCATCGTCCTCGTCGCCCTGTTGCTCTCCCTCGACACCCTCCCCGCGGACAATCACCATCCCGGCGAATACTACGCACTGATCACCTTTGGCGCCGTCGGCATGTGCCTCATGACCTCCGCCGTCGAACTCCTCCTGGTCTTCATCGCTCTCGAAATCTCCTCCATCGCCACCTACATCCTCGCCGGATATCGCAAGAACACCGGCAAGGGCGTCGAGGCGGCCATCAAGTACTTCCTGCTCGGATCCTTCGCCACCGGCTTCCTGCTCTATGGCGTTGCCATGATCTTCGGCGCTACCGGCACCACGCAGATCACCGAGATTGCCGCCAAGCTCCCAACATCCCCTTCCCCCGCCTTCGTCTTCGCCGGCCTCGCGCTCATGCTCGTAGGTATCCTCTTCAAGGTTTCCGCAGCGCCCTTCCATGTCTGGACTCCCGACGTCTATGAGGGTGCCCCTACTCCCGTCGTCGCGCTCATGTCCACCGCGCCCAAGGCCGCTGCCTTTGCCCTGCTCATTCGCATCCTCTACGGAGCCTTCCCCACCCTCCACGCCACCTGGACGCCCATCCTCTGGGGCATCGCCGTTCTCTCCATGACCGTCGGCAACCTCGCTGCTCTTCGCCAGGACAACGTCAAGCGTATGCTGGCCTACTCCTCCATCGCTCACGCCGGCTACCTGCTCGCAGCCTTTGCCGGCGGTGGGGTGGCCTCCATCACCGCGGCCGCGTTCTATACCGCTGCCTACGCAGCCATGAACGTTGGCATCTTTGCAGTCGTTACGGTGGTCAGCGGTTACGACGAGCGCCTGCCTCTCATTCAGGACTTCCGCGGCCTGCTCTATCGTGCCCCGGCCGTAGGAGGCCTGCTCCTTTTCTTCCTTATTTCGCTCGTAGGCATCCCCTTCACCGGCGGATTCTTTGCCAAGTTCTTGAGCTTCTCCACCGCCGTCGATGGCGGTGCGGTCTGGCTTGCCATTATCGGCCTGCTCAACTCCGGCGTGGCCGCGGGCTACTACCTGCGCTTTGCCGTCACCGTGGCTCAGGCGCCTGCCGCCAATGCACCCCGTCATCCTGCGCTGCACCCCGGTGCTGCCGTCTCGGTAGCCATCGTTCTCGCCGCCGCCGCTACCCTGGTCCTCGGTCTGGCCCCCGGCCGCGTTCTCGGCGCTGCCGGCGATGCCGCGCGCAGCTTTCCTGCAGCCATCACCTCATCCCCAATCACTTGGGCTAAGTAATTCGAGTGTGGGCTGTCTCCGGGCTGCCCACGCCTTACACCCCCGCCTGTCCGAACACCCGCCTCCGATAAAACTCCGTCGTCAGCCGCAATACCCGCTCCTGGGAATACCGCTCACCCACCCAGGCGCGTGCAGCAGTCCCCATGCGCTTTCGCTTTGCCTCATCTCCCAGCAGCCCCACTGCCGCCTCCGCCAGCGCCTCTGGATACCCGGGCGGCACCAGGAGACCAGTCACCTCCGCCAGCACCGCATCCCGAGCCCCGGTCGCCTCCGTCGTAATCACCGGTATCCCCGTGGCTGAAGCCTCCAACGCCACATTCGGGAATCCCTCCCGGTGCGTCGGCAGCAGCAGCACATCCATCACCCGGTAATACCCCGCCGTGTCCGCCACAAAGCCCGTATGCCGAATCCGCGGATGGTCGGCAACCCTCGCCTGCAGCTCTTGGCTCAGCTCGTCCTCGGCGGCATCAAACCAGCCCACCAGCAGCAGCCAGCAGCGTGGATATCGCTCAAGCACCAGGTCGAAAGCATCCAGCAGCTCCGGAATTCCCTTGTCGCCCGTAAGCCTTCCCACAAAGCCCAGCACCGGCTCTCCGTCGGGAAGATCCAGCCGCGCCCGCATCGCGCTTGCACCCTCCGGCCTGAAGCGCTCCATATCCACGCCGTTGCTGCTGCCGTCTCCCAGCACAACCAGCTTCCGCGCCGGTGCCACCCCAAGCGCCAGGGCCTCCTGACGCAAGCTCTCACTGTTGCACAGCACCACGTGGGCGCACCTGGCGGCCATGCGCTCGGCGCCAACCAATACTCGCCGCTTCCACCCGCTCGCCGACTCCAGCTTCAGCCCACGCAACATGTAAACCCTCTGCGGAATACAAAGGCAACACGCCGCGACGCTACCCAAAAGTCCGGCCTTGGGCGTGCTGAACTCCACAATCCGCGGACGCCGTCGCAGCAGGAACCACAAAATCCCCAGAAAAGCCCCCAAATCCGCAACGGGAGCGATCCCCCTCCGCATGGGAATCGAGCAGGCGTCTACACCGTCGGCCTCAACTGTCCGCTGCAGCAACTCTCCCGGCGAGGACACCACGGTCACCTCAAATCCCGCCTCACGCAGCGCGCGCAACCGCCCCGAAAGCACCAGGCAGGTCTGCGGGCTGGTCACACCCACCACCATCCGCACACCCCGTTTCTGTGCCGTCCCTGCCTCTGCCCCGCTCACTTCCACCTCTTCCCAGCCCACCTGCGTCGCTCTGCTATAAAATGCCCTGAGTACATCCCACATTCCATCGCCACGCTCCAAAATAGAGCCATTCCCCATTGGATCAACCCGCCATGCCCAGGATCAAGACCCTCATCCTCGTTCAATTCCTATCTGGCGGCGGAATCGCGCAGGTCTTTTCTCTCTTGCTTCGCAACCTCAACCCCGACCGCTTCGACCTCCATCTGGGCGTCATCTCCCAGGATCGTCCGGCCACTTCACCCCTGCCCGCGCGCATCACCGTTCATCGCCTCAAGGCCACCAGAGTCCGCTACGCCGCCCTCGGCCTCCTGCGCCTCATCTGGACCGTCCGTCCCCAGGTCATCCTTTCCAGCAGCTCCCATCTTACTCACATGCTCCTCCTCATCAAGCCATTTCTTCCCCCCGGAACCCGCATCGCAGGCCGCCTTGAGACCACCGCCTCCCGTCTCAAGCTCTCCCCGACCTCCCACTTCCTCTACCGCTACCTCTACCGCACCGCCGACGCCCTCATCTGCCAGTCCCCCCCCATGGCCCGCGACCTGGTCGAGCATTTTGGCCACTGTCCGCGTCGTTTGCCGATCCTGCTCAATCCCATCGATCTCAGCGCAATTCGCAATTCTCCAATCCCCACAACCTCGCCCTGGCCCACCGGTCCCGGACCAAATCTCCTCGCCATCGGCCGCCTCTCGCCGGAAAAAGGCTTTGATCGTCTTCTCCACGCTCTCGCGGCGATCCTTCCCCACTATCCGACCCTCCAACTTGCCCTGCTCGGCACAGGTCCGGAAGAACCTCGCCTACGCTCTCTGGCAGACCGACTCGGCCTCCACAGCAACATCCTTTTCGCCGGGCAGGTGGATCGCCCAGAAATCTACTTCGCGCAGGCCACGGCCTTTGTTCTCTCTTCCGCCTTCGAGGGCATGCCCAACGCCATGCTGGAGGCCGCCGCCGCCGGACTCCCACTGGTCCTCACTCCCTGCTCGCCCGGCATCCTCGACCTGCTCTCCGGCCAACCCGGAACCTGGCTCGCCGACTCCATCACTTCCCAGGCCCTCAGCGACGCACTCCAAACCGCCCTCGCCGAGCTTCACCTCATCCAACCCCCAGTCCGCTATCCGCATTCCTTCCTCGCGCCCTTTGATCTCCCGGTCGCTATCCCGGCCTATGAACATCTGCTCGCCAGCCTCGCCCGCGGAGCCACCCTGTGAGCCGCATCGCCCTCCTGATCCATAGCCTCGACGAGATTGGTGGAGCGGAGCGCCAGCTTCTCCATCTCGCCCACGGGCTGGCTCAGCGTCATCACTCCGTCACCGTAATCGTCCTCTTCGGCACCGGGGGCGATGTCGCCACAGACCTTCGCACCTCGGGAATTGAATTGCTCGCCCTTCAAATGCGTGGCCGATGGATCGATCCCCGCGGTTGGCTCCGTTATCTTCGCTGGCATCGCAGCAACCGCCCTCAAATCGTCCACGCGCACCTCGCCTCGGCCACCTTTTTCGCCCGCTTCGTTCGCCTCATCGCCCCAGTCCCGGTTGTCGTCGATACCTTCCACAGCTCGGCTCCGGGCCAGTTCCGCCGTCGTCTCCTTTATCGCCTCACCTCCGGGTTGACGCAGCGGCTCACAGCCGTCAGCCACGCCGTGGCTCAATCTCTGCTCGCCCATCGCATGACGCCTCCAGCCAAGCTCTCCATCCTGCCCAACGGCATCCCGCTCCCCCGTCTCGCGCCTGCCCCAGTCACCCTCACAGGCACATTCCAGTGGCTGGCCGTCGGCCGCCTCGTCCCGCTCAAGGACTATCCAACCTTGCTCCACGCCTTCGCCACACTCCCAGAGCACCCCAGGCTCACCATCGCCGGCGCCGGCACGGAGGAATCCGCCCTGCGCGAACTCGCTGCCTCCCTCAACATCGCTCACCGCGTCCATTTCGCCGGCTTCGTTGCCGATACTGCCACTCTTTTCGCCACTGCCAATGCTTTCGTTCTCTCCTCACGCTGGGAAGGCCTGCCCCTCGGCCCGCTGGAAGCCGCCGCGCACAGCCTGCCCGTCGTCGCCACCGACGGCCCTGGCACCCGCGATACCATCCTCCTCGATGCCTCAGCAGCCTCGGGAATCCTCGTCCCCATTGCCGATCCGCCAGCTCTGGCTTCAGCTATGGCCAGCCTCATGCATCTCTCCCCGGCCGACCGCCAGGCCATGGGCGCGCGCGGCCGAGCCTTTGTGGAAGCCAACTACTCCCTCGACGGCATCCTCGATCAATGGGAAGACCTCTACCGCCAACTGCTTGCCGCGCACCCCAATCCAACCCGCCGGGCCTGACACCTCAGCCTTTCAGCCACCTGCGTAGCCGCAACCGTCCCATCATCCCGGCCGCAACCACCCGCTCACCCAACCCTCGCTCGCCCGCCGGCCAATCCGTCAGCACCTGTTCCACGCTGGTAAACTGCCCTGCAAACCCCTCCAGAAATCCCTCCAACCCCTCCACTACCGCGGCGCTAGCCGTGTTCGCATGAAGGCAAATCGTCCACAGCCCTCGCCGCTTCTCCACCGGCCCCCACAGTTGCTGCGGAATCCACGTCATGCCGCCGTCTCTCCACGGCACAGTCCCCAGCCCATCGGACAACACGCAAATCCCCGCATCCCGCAGGCACTTCAGCGTCACCCCGCCAAACCCGTGCCGCGGAGCCACCCACACCGTCGGCTCAAGCCCATTCCCCCGCAAAATCTCCACGCCCTTGCCAATCCACTCCCGCTGCTCCGCCTCAGCTACCCCGGCAAACTCCGTCTCCCGGTGAAACGGCACCAACCCCCTGCCCTGGGCCACGCACAAATGCCGGTAGCCGTGCAGTCCAATCGCCGCGCCAGCCGACTGCCAACCGCGCATCTCATTCCAAAAGCCCTCGTCCGGAGCTCCCCGCATCAAACCAGTGTCTTCATTCGCCGGCACAATCGCCAGAATCGGCTTGATGGAATGCCTCGCCAGCATCGGCGTGAAGCGCTCCCAGGCGCCCATGTCCATCGTCGGGCACAGGTCGTCAAAGCGCAGCAGATACTCCGCGCCCCTCATCCAGCCACCTCAGGCAACAGCCTCCAGCACCAGAACCCCAGGAACAGGAACGTGCTCACCGTCCACAGCGAAGTCGCCAGCGCAATCCCGGCCACGCCCATCCAGCGCATCAGCACAATGTTCAGCACCACATCCAGCACCAGGTTGATCACTCCGCACCACAGAATCAGCCGCATCCGTCGAATCGCCATCAGGTACCGGTAAAACACCCTGCTCACCACGAAAAACGGAATCTGAAACGCGTACATCGCCTGCACCTGCGCCACCGCTGCCGTGTCCGCAGCCCCAAACCGCCCATGCTGCAGTGCCACCCTCACCAGCAGCGCGGAGCCGGCCATCATCGCCACCCCCACCGGAATCGAAATCGCCGCCGTCACCTGCATATACGTCCAAACCGTGTGCCGGCAGGCCTTCCAGTCCTGGCACGCCACCATCTGCGAGAAATACGGCGTCACAGCCGTCCCGACAGCACCAGCCAGCAGCATCACCACCACGCTCACAAATCGATTTCCGTAAACCAGCGTCGACACGCTCCCAGCGGGTAGCCGCGCCGCCATTCCCTGGTCCACCAGCAACCCTCCAGAGGCCACCAGGCCGCTCAGCATCACCGGCCCATACTGGCCCGCCACCTCGCGCAACGGCTCCGTCAGCCCTTCCCACCGCAACCGGAACAGGTAGCCGCTCCGCTCCATCATCCCGGCCATCAGCAGCATATGCATCAGCGCTCCAGCCACATTTCCAATCACCAGCGCCCATATCCCGCATCGGCCTGTCAGCAGCAACGCCCCGACGATAACGGCAATCGGAGTCACCATCGGAGCCAGTGCCGGCCACGCAAATCGCTCAAACGTATTCAGCACCGCCGTGCAATTCGACGCAATGCCCGTCAGCAGAACCACCGGCAACAGCCCATAAAAGAGATGCTCGGCCAACACCAGCTTCTCTGCACCAAATCCAGCTGCCACCACCCCAAACAGATCCCGGGCACCCACTGCCATCGCCACGGACCCCGTCACCAGCAGCAGGCATGTGCCCAGCATCGCCGAAGACAGCAGCTTCTGCGCCTGCGCATGACCTTCCCGCTCCCGCACCCGCACCAGCGTCGGAATCAGCGCCTGGTTCATCGACTCGGAAAACAGATTCACCAGCAGTCCCGGCACCAGGAAGCCGATCAGAAACGCATCCATCTGGTCGCTGCGCCCGAAGGTCGCTGCCACCACAAATTCTTTCCCGAGAGCCACAAACTTAACCAGAATCCCGGCCAGCGTAACCACCGAGGCTGCCAGAAAGATGCGCCGGTTCACGCTCATTCCCGCGCGCTGATCCGACGCCGGGGACTGGAAGGCCGGCAACGCAAAGCCCTCCGCAATCGGCAAAAACTCCGGTATGGTCTCAGGCTCTGTCATAGGCTCAGATAGGGGCTCAGCTTCACTGCTGGCCAACTCGGTCGGCAGCCCGTCCTGTGCGCCTCCTCGTGAATACCTCAAGCAACCCCCGCGGATCTTCCTCCGCGAGCCTCCCGGCCACCGCCAGCAGGCCAAAGATCAGCCATGTCGTCCGATTCTCCTCCACCGCGCCCACCATCGAAGTCACCACCCACACCGCCAGAGTTGTCGCCAACGCCACCCGTATCGGCCCCTTTGCAGGCACCACCGCACTTGCTCCCGCCACCATCACGCACAGCAGCAGACTACCCGCCACCAAACCACCAGTCACCAGTACGGAAAGCAACGTATTATGCGCAGTATCATACGGCGCAGTCCCCGAGGCCAGCGTAAACGTCCCCGCCCCAAAACCCAGCCACGGCGCCTGCGTAAACGCATGCCAGCCCGAGTTCCAGATGTTCACCCGCTCGTTCAAATCCCCGGTCGACAGCTGCTCAGGGATGGTCAGCAGCCTCTCCAGCGTTCCGGCAGGCACCACCAGCCCGATCCCCACCGCGCCCGTCACCCCCGCGGCCAGCAGCCCCACAGATACACCCTTCCGATGCACAACCAGCAGCGTCAGCGACCCAAGAATCGCCACAGCTGCACCGCTCAGCCCTCCACGTGAGGCCGTCAGGAACACTGCCAGCAGTCCAACGGCCAGGTAACCGCCCGCAAGTCCCCGCTCCCACCACCGCCGCTCCGTTGCCACTAGCAACGCGGCAAGGGCAAATCCCAAATCCAGAAACCGCGCCACGTCGTTGGGATCCTGCCCCTCGGCCACGAACCGGATCTGTTCAGCCGCCACCGCGCTGGCCGAGGTAAAATTGGCCAGCGTCAGCAGCGCCAGCAACCCGCAACCAGCCACAAACGCCCGCATCACCCAGCGCAGTTCCTTCGCCGTTTCCGCAAACTCCCACAGGATCCACACCACCATGAATTCCTGAAAGTAGCCGCGCAATTTCGCCAGCGTGATTGCCTCGTCCAGCGTCCACAGCGTAGTCAGCCCAAAGTACAGCAGTAGCCCCAGCGTCAGCACCGGAATCCATCCTGGACTACGTAATCCGGCTTGAGCCAATCGCAGCGTGGCTGCGGGAATCGCTACTGCCAGAAGCGCCAAGCCCACGATCCGAGCAATATTGCCGAGCGGCTCTCCAGTATCCAGCGAATACTCCCACGGAACCGTAAAGGCATAGGCCGCCAGCAGCCCCAGCACCACCCGGCCCGGCCAGTCTGGCGACTCATAACTCATTCGCTAAAACCTCTGCGAGTACACCAGACCCGCATAAATCGTTACGCCCACTGCTGACTGTATCGCCGACTCCAGGCTCTTCTTCCACAAGTCCTTCGCAGCCGAGTTCGGCACAAACAAAATATCCCTGTCGTGCACCGGCTCGTCTGGATCCTGCCCGCGAATCATCCGCTTCAAATTCAACGTGGTCAGCGTCCGTCCACCCTGCTGGTCGTGAATCAGAATCGCCTTGTTGGCCGCCGACGGGGTCGATCCCCAGGCCAGTGAAAGCGCCTGCACCACCGTCAACCCCTGCACCGGGTCCACTGCAAACCCTCCCGGCCGAACCACGTCCCCGATCACGTACACCAGGCCCGCCCGGCTCACCAGCACCGTATCCCCAGGCGCCAACTCCGGATTGTGATCTTCCCCGCTGACGCTTCCAGCGCCGGTCGGGTCCAGAACCACCGGATGAGCCGTATGCGGATCGTCCCGGTGATACACGCTCACCAGCCGCCCCGCAGTCGCGGAAAGCCCAGAAGCCGCTGAAATCAGGTCCAGCAGGCGGTGATGCATGGTGTACGCATACACCCCCGGTCTGGCCACCTCGCCCAGCACACTCACGTCCTGCCCCACCGCCGCCGTCACCAGCACAAACACCTGCGGGTGCAGCAGCATTCCGCCGTTTTTCAGCGCCGCCTCAATCGCCCGCGCCGCTGCCGGCTCGCTCATCCCCAGCACCCCAACCGATCCCACCATAGGCAAATCCACCGTCCCCGCGGCGGATACCCGAGCCTGGGTATGAAACTCCGGCACATGAAACTCGCTCACATCCACAAAATCCCCGGCAGCAATCGGCAGCGCCAGCGGAACAGCGGCAGCGCGCACGCCCGCATCCGCTCCCACGCTGGGCGCAGCAGCCGCCTGGCCGTAAACCACAGGCGCATCCTGTCGGCTCGGCACCGCACCCGTCGCCGGCTCGTCCTTCAGCGGATGCACCACCCCGCTCGGTAGTCCCTGCGTATTCGGCAACGGAGCCTGCGCATGTGCCCCAAGACCGGCCATCAGCACCAGCAGCGCCACTGTCTTCAGCACTCCACGCCAACGCTCCGCTCCATCCAGCAGAAGCGCGCCTCCAAGCGCCAGCCATACGCTCACCACCGCCGCGATCGCCAGGTACACAGGCAGATCAGGCGCCGCCGGCTTCCACGGTTCGTGCGCCGCGTCCACCAACGTAATTGCCGAAGCATGAACCCCTGCCGCCAAACCAGCTTCCTCAATCCGCGCATTCACCTTGGCGCACAACTCCTCTGCGGCCACCGCTTTGGCGCGCAACACGGCATGTTCGATCGTGGCGTCGTTCTGCTTCAGCCCATCAGCTCTTCGCGCCTCCAACTGTTCCCGCAGAAGATTCTCGCGCGTAGCGGCCGCCTCCCAACTCCGCCGGAATGACTCCATCAGGCTGTCATCTACCGCCTTCAGCTGCCGTTGCACATCTTCCATCGCCCGGTTCAACTCCACTACCCGCGGAAAATTCGGCCCATGCTCCGCCTTCAACTGCGCCAGTTCCACTCCCTCATCGCTCAGTCGCGTCCGCAACGCCGCAGCTGCATTCCCACCCATCTGCCCCTGCAATCCGGGGTTAGCCGCCAGAACCTGCTCTGGATTTCCCTGCTGCGCCTCCCGATACAGTGCCTCGCGAAGAATCCGCTCGCTGCTCGCCGCCGCCATCGCCCGGCCCATCTCATCCACCTGCAGCAGCATCGGGTCGTGCGCCGACTCGATTGGCATACCGCTCGCCGTCATCTGCGTCGTGCTCAGCAGGTCGTGAGCGCTTTCAAACGCCGACAGCTCCCGCTCCCGTGCTTCCGCTTGAGCCGTCAACTCGTGCAGTTGTCCTTCCAGCCATCCTGAAGCCTCTGCCGTTGCCGCCAGTCGAGCCGCGCTCTCCTGCGCCATGTATGTCTTCACCACCGCATTGGCCACCTCGGCCGATAGCCCTGGGTCCTTTGACCGGAACCGCACCTCAATCAGCAGCGTCCGTGGCAGCGTTCGCACATGCAGACGCTTCCCAAATGCCTCCAGCAGGTAGCTCTCTGCTTCCGTGCTCGGATGCTCCGCGTCAAACTGCGGAAACTTTCTCCGAAACCGCCAGCTGAATGCCGGCTTCTCGTACAGCTTTTCGCTGCGAATCACGCTCCACGCCACACGGTCGCTCCGCAGTACATTTACCAGCGTCTCCAGTTGCAGGGGCGTGCTCAGAATCGAAGCTGGAGCAATCGCTTCCGCCGCTCCCTCCATTGAGAGCGACGACAACGGTTGAATCCGCAGTGCCACCGTAGCCGCGGCATCATACTGGTTCGGTGCAACCAGGCAATACAGCAGGCAAATCAGCAGCAATCCACAGATTGTCGCCCAAATAAAACGCTTCCGCCGACGATACAGACTCGCCAGCTCGCGCACACCAAACGATCGGCCTGATGCGCCTGCCGTCTTATCTTCCTGGACAGGATAGGGGGAATCCGCCACGGACAAAACCTCGAGATAGCACTCCCATCCCGCGGACAAATGTATGACCGTTCACTGCACACAAAACCCTGCTGGATAAGTTAGTGAAAGTGTCCTGCATTCGGGCAATTCCGTCAAATTGTTTCCTCAAAGGAAAATCTAGCACCCTGCGAAAGCTAGGTACGCGCCTGCTCCCGATACCACTCCACGGTTCGCCGCAGCCCCTCCCGAAAATCCACCATGGGCGTATATCCCAGCAGCTCCTTCGCGAGGGAAATATCCGCCAGTGAGTGCCGGATATCCCCATTCCGCTCCGCCGCGTGGGCCACCGATCCCGTATATCCGGTCATCGGCTTCAGCTCTTCGAACACCTGGTTCAGCGTAATCCGGAACCCCGTCGCCAGGTTCATCACCCGTCCAGAAACCAGATCCGCCGGAGCCTCAACCGCCAGCAGATTGCCCGCCACCGTGTTCTCGATAAACGTAAAATCCCGGCTCTGTTCCCCATCCCCAAAAATCGTCGGCTGCTCTCCCGCCAGCATCCTCCGGCAAAACACCGCCAGCACCCCCGAATAATGCGACGTCGGATCCTGGTATGGCCCAAACACATTGAAATACCGCAGCGCCACCGTCTCCAGCCCATACACCCGCGTAAACGAACGCATATAGTACTCGCAGCTCAGCTTCGCCACAGCATACGGAGAAATTGGATTCGGCAGCATCCCCTCATGCTTCGGCAAGGTCGGCGTATCTCCGTAAGCCGACGAGCTGGCCGCATACACCACCCGTCGCACTCCAGCCTTTTTCGCAGCCCAAAGCAGCTCAACCGTCGCATCCACACACGCCCGGTTGCTCGCAATCGGATCCGCCACGCTCCGCGGCACGCTGGGCAGCGCCGCTTCATGAAACACAATCTCCACGCCCGCGCAGGCCCGCTCGCTTACCGCCGCATCCGCCAGGTCGCCTTCCACCAGCTCCATCGCCTCCAGGCCAATCAGATTCTCTCGCTTGCCGGTCACAAAGTTGTCCACCCCGCGCACCCTCTCGCCCCGCGCCAGCAAAGCCGCCGCAATCGACCGCCCAATGAAACCCGCCGCTCCCGTTACCAGATACTTCGCCACGCACTCTCCCTTTTCTTCGAAACTCCAGAATACAACCGCCCCCACCCCGCCCATTTAGAATCAATGAGTCATGACCAGCCCCGCCAACACCCGCCTCGATGCCCTCCAGACCCTCATGCAAACCCGCCAGGCCCGCATCGGCATCGTCGGCATGGGCTACGTCGGCCTGCCCCTCGCCCTGCTCTTCTCCGAGCAGGGCTTTCGCGTCACCGGCTTCGACATCGAGGCCGCCAAGGTCTCCACGCTCAACGCCGGCGGCTCCTACATCGTCCGCATTCTTCCCGAGCAGATCCAGGCCGCGCAAAAATCCGGCTTCCGAGCCACCGCCGACTACTCGGAAGTAGCCCACATGGACGCCGTCATCATCTGCGTGCCCACCCCGCTCAACACCCACCACGAGCCCGACCTCAGCTACGTCACCGGCACCGTCGAATCCATCGCGCCCTACGTCCACGCCGACCAGCTTATCGTCCTCGAAAGCACCACCTACCCCGGCACCACCGAAGAAATCGTCGTCCCCCGCCTCGAATCTGGCAATCCCCTCGGCCTCAAGGTCGTCCGCGACACCGACACCGTCGGCCTCCACGTCGCCTTTTCCCCCGAACGCGAAGATCCCGGCAACGACACCGTCGCACGCCACGATATCCCCAAGGTTGTCGGCGGCTGCGGCCCAGCGGCATCGGCCCTCGCAGCTGCCATGTACGGCTCCATCTTCCGCAAGGTCGTCCCGGTCAGCTCACCCTCCGTCGCGGAAATGACCAAGCTGCTGGAAAACATCTACCGCTGCGTCAACATCGCCCTCGTAAATGAGCTCAAGCAGCTCTGCATGCGAATGGGCATCGACATTCACGAGGTCATCGACGCCGCCAAGACCAAGCCCTTCGGCTTCCAGCCCTTTTATCCCGGCCCCGGCCTCGGCGGTCACTGCATCCCCATTGACCCCTTCTATCTCTCCTGGAAGGCCAAACAGTTCGACTTCCACACCCGCTTTATCGAGCTAGCCGGCGAAGTCAACACCGCCATGCCCTACTTCGTCATCGAACAGGTCGCCAACGGACTCAACAACCAAGCCAAGTCCATCAAAGGCTCCAAAATCCTGGTCCTCGGCCTGGCCTACAAACGCGACATCGACGACCTGCGCGAATCCCCTTCGCTCACCATCCTCGAACTGCTCCGCCACAAGGGCGCCATCGTCAGCTACAACGATCCCTTCTTCCCCACTGTCGGTCAGGGCCGCCATTACGCCCTCAACATGACCAGCACGCCGCTCGACAATCTGGCCGCCTTCGACGCCGTCCTCATCGTCACCGACCATTCCACCTATAACTTTCCAAAAATCGTCGCCGAATCCCAACTCGTCATCGACACCCGCAACGCCACCAAGGGCATCCTCAGCGACAAAATCCTTCGCTGCTGAGCGCTCCTAAGCGCCCAACCGCAACGAAATCCGCTCCTCCAGCTCCCTGCTCCACCAGCGCCCCGCATCCAGTTCCACAGCCCGCTCGCGCACCTCAACCGGCAAATCCCCAACCCGGATCCCGTTCGCTAGCACCACCAAATCCGCCGCACCGATCCGCTCCAACAGACTCGTCTTCCACGCACTTCGAGGATGCCCAACAACGGCCACAAACAGCCCCACAATCGCCCGTCCCAGCAACTCATCCACCGGCTGCCCACTCTCCACCAGCAACGCCCCATCCCACACAAAATCGCCCAGGCTCCGCCCCTCCGCCAGAAACGCTCGTCGCGCTCCCGCCGCCAAATACCTCCCTGTATCTTTCTCCGATGTGGAATCCGTCTCTTCCTCCAGCTCGCCAACCAGCCCATGCCCGGCAACCTTCACCACCGTCCATCCAAACCCGGCAAAGGCCTTCACCAGCGCGCAGCCCACGGCCGTCTTGCCCGCGCCGCGTCCGCTGCCCCCCATCGCCACAATCAAGCCACTACTCCCGCACTCGCTTGCTCAGCTTGCCCAGCGTCGCCAGTTCCCGCAGATACTCCTTGATCGGCTTCGCAGGAGTCCCCCACAGCACCGTCCCGCGCCGGTTCTCCGTCTTGCCCGACAGCACCCCCGCCTGCCCGCCCAGAATCACCCCAGGCCCGATATGCGCATGGTCGCCCACACCCACCTGTCCCGCCAGAACCGCCCCCTTGCCCACCGTCGATGATCCGGAAATCCCCGTCTGCGACACGATGATCACATCCTCGCCAATATCGCAGTTGTGCCCCACATGTACCAGGTTGTCAAACTTCGCTCCCCGCCGAATCCGTGTCTCCGCCAGCGCGCCGCGATCGATTGTGGTGTTCGCACCAATCTCCACGTCGTCCTCCACAATCAGCTGGCCTTGCTGCGGAAACTGCAAATACCGCCCCGTCTCCGCGTCCCGCACATACCCGAATCCATCGGCGCCCAGCACCGCCCCTGCATGAACCATCACCCGCTCGCCCAACTCCACCCCGGCATACAACACCACCCGCGGATACACATGGCTCCACTCCCCAATCTTCACTCCATCCCCAATCACCGCACCCGCATCCACACGCACATGATCGCCAATCTTCGCCCCGTGCCCAATCACTGCGCACGGGCCCACCGTAACGCACGTTCCCAGCGTCGCGTCAGCGGCCACAACCGCCGATGCATGAACCCCCATCGGATGATGCACCGGCTCCAGCAACGCGGCAGCCTGCGCAAACCACAATCGTGGCTGCTTTGCGCCCACCACCGTCATCCGCACCGTGTCTGCCACCTCAGTGTCCGGCGGAACCACTGCCGCACCCGCCCAGCATCCCAGCGTTGCCTCCACCGCCTTGCTGCTTTCGGCAAATACCAGGTCCAGCGAGTCAGCCTGATCGCACTCAGCCACCCCCGCTACCGCCGCGCCCGCGTCACCATGCAGCAACTCGCCGCCCAGCCTGTCCATCAGCTCTTGAATTGTCATCGAACCTCCTGGTAGATGGGAGCTTCGCCCACCGGCCGTGTCTTCCATCGCCTGTGTATCCACAACCACTGTTCCGGGTACCGTCGCACCCAGCTCTCAATCACACGCGTAAAAGCCTGTGTCAGCGCAACCGCATCTGTCTCCGCATCGCCGCTCTTTTCCACCCGGATGCGCTCGCCAAAATGCAGCACATACCGTCCCTCTGCCGCTTCCCACACCACAAAGCCCGGCAGCACCGCAGCCCCCGTCTTCAGCGCCACCCGCGCCAGCCCCTGCGCCGTGCATGCCTGCTGTCCAAAATACTCCACAAACACGCCCTGCGGCGGAGTCATATTGGTGTCCATCAGGATGCCCACCGTTTCGCCCCGCCGCATCGCCGTTACCAGCCCGCGCGCAAAATCATCCTTGTGCAGAACCTTGTTCCCATGCCGGCACCGAATCCCGTTCACAAACGCATCCAGCCGCCGGTTATCAAGACGACGAATCACCATTCCCATCGGATTGCCCATCAGCGAGTGGTAGTAGCTCGACAGCTCCCACGCTCCCAGGTGCCCGGTCACGATCAAAACGCCCTTGCCCTCGGCCTGCGCCTGCCGGTAGTTCTCCAGGCCTTCGTAGCAAATCCAGTCCTTCGTATTCGCCGTCGTATACCGGTCCATCCGGCAAAACTCAGCCAACTGCCATCCAAGGCTACGGAAGACCCCGCGCAGAATTCGCTCTCGCTCCGCCGCTCCCAACTCCGGAAGCGCCAGCTTCAGGTTCCGCTGCCCCACACCGCGCAATCGCGGCAGTATCCGGTAGGCCAAAGCACCCACCCCGGCTCCCAGACGCCGTGCCAGACCGCGCGGCATCCAGCCCAGCCCGCGCGCCACGCACCACACCAACACGAATTCAAGCCATTCCCGCATCCGGTCCGTAATCTACGAGCTAAAATCTCAATCCAGTGTAACCGTGCGCCCCACCTTCATGCCCAAAACAGAAACCCCACCTCAAGCGCGGCGTCACCGCTCTCAAGATGGGGTCCTGCTCACCCAAAATGCCCCTACTGCTTGGCCGCTACAAACGCCCGTGCAACAGTCCGCACAAAGGTCTTCGCACCTTCTGGCACCGGCACATCCCCCTTCAATATGCTCCGGAAGCCCAGCGCCTGACCGTAATAAACTTCGGTGTCGTCCGTATTCTGGCTCACCGACGTTCCATCCAGGTCAATGCCGGCAAACAGCCCCTTGCTTCGCGAATACGTCAGCAACTCGGCATTCATCTTCCAGTCCGTTGCCGCCTGCGAATCCCGCCCAATCGGACCCGCCGCTGCCGATGCGTCGCCGCCAATCTTGAACTTGTTCTTCAGAAGATCCTGAAATCCTCGGTCATTCACAGCAACCAGAATCAGATCGGTTGACTGCCCGCCAGCCTGAAATCCAAACGAGCCACCCGCCATCCGGATAAACACCGGCGCGCTCCACCCGTGCCCTGTGCGGCAGGTCACCACTCCCTGTCCATACTGCAAACCCACCAGAAATGCGCCCTTCTTCATGCCCGGCACCACGCCCACACAGGTCGCCATCTGCAGAATTCCATTCGGAATCGAATTGTCCTTCACGTTCATAATCTCGTCCAGTACAACCTTCGCCGCATCCAGACGCTCCTGCAAATCCTGGTGAGAGCTGGCTGCAACAGCCGAACCCTGGGACGACAGTCCCACAACGATACACATCATCAAGGGGAGAAATCTCTTCATCGCAAACTCCTTCGTGGTTTTGGGCCTCGTCGGGCCCTCTTTGTTCCATCTGTCGGCAGCGTAGTTTCCGCGCCAACATTCTTACCCTACGCCTTTGGCGCTTGCCCGGGCAGGATTGTCCCCATACTTTCACACTGCGGGGCTCAACAGTTGAACCCCTTCAGAACAGCTTTGTTGCGAAACTGAGCAATTTCCCACCTCAAGTTCACGGCAAACTACCCCCCACATCTCCGGATATCTCTGTCGCCAATCGTTCCCAACACCTAAAATCTACCCCCAAAAAAACAAAAAAGAGGGTTTCCCTGGAACCATGCCGAAACATGCTTCCAGGGAAACCCTTTCCCCAGATCTGCGTTGTTACTAGTAGGATGATGACGCAAGTAACCGCTTTCTCACAAGGTAACGAAAGGGCAATGTATGAAAGTAACCGCCCCTGTTATCTACACTATAAATACTTCAAAATACATGAATTAAATATCGTAAATAGCAATTCACTATACCGCGCAATCCCTTCCTGAGGGCACAAACCTCAGAAATGTATAGACATGTCCCGTCATCTCCGGCATTCCCCGTATCTTCTTCCTCCTACCCTTCCTTCAATGCGCCTGCGACCGCTGTTCATGGGTCGCTGCAACGGACAGCGCCACTCGGTTCTCCACTCCGGTCTTTCGCATCAGACTGGCGACATACGCCTTCACCGTTCGCTCCTCGATTCCAAGCTCCGCGCCAATCTCACGATTCGAGTAGGCCTTCATGATCAGCTCCAGCACCTGCCTCTCACGCGGGCTAAGATCCGTCTGCCCAGACGGCGTCACGCCTATCTGCGTCGTCAGCAACCGGTCAATCAGGATCGACAACAACCGTCGCGGAGCCCAGATCGAACCCTGAAGCACCACCTCCACAGCCTGTCGAACCTGCAGCGGGCCGGTCTGGTGGTCCAGGTATGCTCGCGCGCCGGCCACAATGGCTCGCAGCACCAGTTCGTCGTTCCCTCCCTGCCCCAACACCACAAAACGAACATCCGGCCGCTGCCGCCTCACTCCCAGCAGCATCTCCTGCCAATCCGCCATCTCTGAGATATCCAGGATTACGACACAAATCTCACGATTGCTGAGCATGCTCTCCATCGTCCCATTGACCGGCACAATGGTGTGATGGTCTTCAAAAACACTCAGTAGCCCTGCCAGACGCAGCGGTTCATGCGAAACAAGCCCGACGCGCGTTAACCTGCTGGGATGATCACCCTGCATTTCTCGCCTCTCCGCCCCTCACGCCGTCTTCCGTGATATAAGGCCGCTTCATGGCGCCATCACGTGAGATACATCTCCGAAACCTGAGCCCAACCGAACGAAGCGTATCGCGATAATGCGAAATTGACAAGTTATTCGCCAAAATAATTCCTTTCAGGAAAATTCCAGCGGCTGACGCCATCCCGCCCTGCATCCCTTCCGCCGCTACAACAACCCTCCTCTCGCAACCTGAACAACCCGGCTCCACGAATCGCGCCGCTTTTGCTCTCTCCGCTATTTTCCGCCACCCCGAGCAAAAAAAATACTAAAGCGCGCCGCCTAAGTTGCTTATATTATTGAAGTAGTCAATCATTGACAACAGGGCAAACTCGCACTACCATCCTGCCCATGGACCATCCGCTGGCGGATGCGACTAACTCATCAACGAAAGGGCCACACTGTGATTAAACAGGATATCGTCCACCAGGTCATTGAACGAACTGGCCTGCCACGCACCAAGGCGGAAGATGCTGTCGATGCCGTCTTTGAAGGCCTCAAGCAGGCCCTTGCCGCCGGCGACCGAATCGAACTCCGCGGCTTCGGTGTCTTCAGCGTTCGTCCCCGGAAAACCGGCATCGGTCGCAATCCTCGAACCGGCACGGAGGTCTCTATCACACCTGGCAAAGCTGTCCGCTTCAAACCCGGCAAAGAACTACACGTCCTCGCTGCCGACGCAAAGTAGCTTCCGCTCTCCTTCACTTCCCCACCCTGCGCCTTGCCGCAGAGGAACGCTGCTTTTGAACGACCAAGTTATGGCGGACTCCGAACGGACCACTCCTATGGGGTCGGCACCGCTGCATCTGGTGCGCCCCAAGGTCCTTTCCTGGCAACACGTGCGTCTTCCGCTTCTCCTGTTCTTGCTCAGTATTCTCACCACACTCGCCATCGGCGCGCGCTTCATGGAAAACTTCCGCCTCGGCCTCCCCACCCTTGCCGAGGACTCTGACCTCTGGCCATGGCCATGGCTGCTCCAGCACCCTCAGAAGTTCCTCCAGGGATGGCCTTTCACTATCGCTCTGCTTGGCATCTTGCTCGCTCACGAGTTCGGGCACTACTTCGCTTGCAGGTACCACCGCATCGACACGACCCTGCCCCTCGTCCTGCCGGCTCCCACCCTCAGCGGAACCGCCGGGGCCATCATCCTCATCCGCGGACGCATTCCAAACCGCCACGCCCTCATCGATGTGGGTATCTACGGCCCTATCGCAGGCTACTTTGCTTCCCTCGTCGCCATTGCCCTCGGATTCCTCCTCTCCCGCCCCATCCCCCCCGACTCGCCCCTCCCCCTCGTAGGATTCGGCCAACCCATCACATTCCACCTCGTCCACGCACTTCTCTCCACCCTGCTCAACTCCCTGCCGCCCTTTGACCATGGACTCCGCCACCCCATCCTCATCGCCGGCTGGGTGGGACTCTTCATCACCGCTCTCAATCTCATCCCGGCTGGACAACTCGACGGCGGACATATTCTCTACGCCCTATGGCCAAGGGTCCATCGGCCCGTTACCTTGGCCATGGCCGGGTTGCTCATCGGCGCAGGACTCTTTTTCTGGATCGGATGGGCCTTCTGGGGCTTGCTCATGCTTCTACCGGCCATGCGCCACCCCCAGGTACCCATGGATCTGCCGCTTGGCCGCTGGCGAACCGTCCTGGCCTTTGCCGCCCTCCTGCTCTTCGCCCTCACCATCACCCTCGAGCCTTTCCTCGGAAGTTCCCTGCTCCACTACATCCACTGACGCAGTTCTCCAGACAATACAAAAGGCTCGCAGTCTTGGATCGATTCCAAGTGGAACCTCCAAAACCCGCGAACCTCTTGATCACACTCAGTTTCTGTTACTTCGGCAGCTCAATCACATTCCCCGCAACGGGCTTTCCACGCTCTTCTGTGGGAGCACTCGGAACAGCTCGGAAAGATAGCACTCCCGGTGTCACCAGTTTCACCTGCTCCAGGTGGCCCCTCGCGCTAAATCGCAACGCCAGGCTCCGCCCACCCTTTGGCGCCTCCGCATTGGACAGCAGCACCACCGCCCCTGGCTTCCGGTAGGAGACCTTCAGCATCGAGGGCTCTATGAGTGGATAGCGCTCCTGCGCGGAACCTTCGGCCACCAGCCCGGAGCGCGCATGCCCACCCGCCAGCGCGGCATAACACAATCCCAGGCTCAACCAGTCCGCGTCCAGCCCCAGCTTCTCTTCCGCCACAATCGCGTTGAAGTCATGGATCGTAAGCGTATTCTCTCCGGCCAGCGTAAACAGCGTAAACCCGCGACGCGACACGGGAATCACCCGCACATGTCCCGAACCTCGCGGCACAACCGCGGCAAACAGGCTCACGTCCCCTGCTCCGGATCGCCGGCTGTACTCCAGCACTAGGTGACCAGGAAACGCGGGACATACCGCCTGCTCGTACCCCCATCCGCTTCCGGCACCGTATCCCAGCCCTTGCAGCCGCGCCCGCCGGACAATCTCAGCCTGGCTCGATTCCGCCAGCGCCCGGTCCTCAGCACTCATCTCTGCCGCTGCCAAAAACTCCAGCTTGCTCGCGGAACCAGTCGGTGAACCAAATGGGAAAGGCGTACGCACATCCGCCGGGTGCATCTCGCGAATCTTCAGCCCGACCACAGCCCTGCTGTCTGGCGCAGTGCCCTGCCCCTCAGTCGCTCCCTGGCCCACGGACTGCGCATATCCGCAGCCCAGCCCGCCCATCAGCAATACCGCCGCCATTGTCCTCGAAAAATGCCTCATATCAGCTTCACTCTATCATCCACACCACACGCAACAAACCACACCCTGATCACGGTTGCACGCAAAAAGAAATCGGGGCACCCCAATCTGGGATGCCCCGCTTGATCTGCCTGAATGCGTGTTTGCTTCACTCCCGCCTAGTGAGCGGTGTGGTGGCCGGCCGCTGGCTTCTTCGCCACCGGCTTCTTTTTCTCTTCCTTCTGGATCGCGCCATCCCGCATGATGATCTGTGCCGGGCTTTGCGTGTAGCTGTCAAACGTGCCTGCCAGGTTGGCCACAGTCGCGCCCACGGCCGGAATGTCCGCATCCGCCAAAGGCTCCTTCATGTTGATCGTGAAGTCCGCTTTCTTGTCCGTCTTCGCGTCGTCAGTCACGGCCAGCTGAATCTGGCTCGCCGTAGCCGCAATCACTACGCCCGGAACCATGATGTTCTTGTCCTTCAGGCTCGCGAAAACCTTCTCGGCATTCTCCGTCGAAGCGTTGGCCAGCACAAACTCCGTGTCGCCCAGCGGATAGGTCGCGAAATCCGGATTGTCGGTTACATACTTGTTCGCAATATCGGTCGGTGTATCCGCAGCCTTGATGGCGATCTCCCCTGCCGGGAATACCGTCGCCGCCGCCAGTGCCTTGATGTCGTCGTACCCATCCGCGCTCCCGTGGAAACGCTTGTACCAGTACGCCGCTTGCTTGTGAATCACTGGCTGGTAGCTCGCCGGAGCATAGCTCTCGGCGCGCGCCAGGAACCACACCGCGTTCTTCATGTCCGGCGGATCCAGCTTCGTGTACGTCTGCCCCAGCGTCAACGTATCGTTCAGCGCCGGACCGGACTTGGTTCCATCCGGATTCGAGGCTGCGATCAGCTCCAACTCCGTCCGGAACTCAGCAATCGCGCCCTTCAAATCCTTCTTCGAATAAATATCGTCAACCGCTATCGCCGAATGGAAGAACGGCGTGATGGCCGACTTCTGCTTGGCGAAATCCGCGTCAGTCACGCCTGCCGGCTTGGTCGCTGCCAAACCCTGCTGTGCCGCTGCTGCTGCGTCATCCAGCAACTGCGCTTGCGCTGCACCCTGCGCTCCGCCGGCCTGCTGCTTCTTCAGCACTACCGTCATATAAAGCGCCTTCAGGTTGCCCGGATCCACCTGCAGCAGCCGAGAAGCCGCATCCAGCGCCTTGGCCGGATCAATTGTCGAATCCGCATCCAGCAAGGCATCCAGCACGGACTTCTTCACGATGCTCTGCGGGTATGTCTGAAGAAAACTCTCGCACGCTGAGGCCTTGGCCCGCGCATCAGTCTGGGTGATCGCGTTGTTATACGCGTTGTATTCGGCCGGATCCTTGATGGTAATCGAATCCGAACCCTGCGCAAGCAGGCTCACTGGGGTGACGATGCCGAGCCCAACCAGCGCGACAACGGACGCAAGCAGAAACTTCTTCATGGAATGCTCCTGGGAGATCAAGAAAATCGCAGTCAATCGGTAAATTCACCCTGAAAAGATTCCGGAGGCCCTGAAACAGTTCTCCGGCTCCCGGACTCGTTGCGTACGACCCGGGTCCTTCTTTGAGTGATGAGGGGATTATAGAAACCTTCGCCCCTTGTGACAAGTTGTACATTACTCCAGCGAATTCAACAGGGAAATCAGTTCCGCCTGCTCCGCCAGAAACGCATCATGCCCATGCAGGCTCACCATCTCACGATACACTGCCCGACAGCCTCCAGCCGCTACTGCTTCTGCCAATCTCTGCACATCCCCAGCAGGAAAAAGCAGATCCGAACTGATCCCGATGAACTTCACCAGCGCCTGGATTCGCCCATACGCTTCCGCGTCCCCCCTGTACCCGCGCGTCGGGTCCCAGGTATCCATCGTCCGCAAAATCGCCAGGTACGCATTGGCGTCAAACCGCTCCAGAAACCGCTCTCCCTGGTGGTCAAGGTAGCCGGCAATGTCAAACCGCCCACCTGTGGAAACATCGCCCAGTCCCCCACCATCCGGGTCCAGCAGCCATGGGTCCTCCCCATTCCGGTTCGGACGCCTCCCAAATCGCTCCGCAAACAGCTCCGGCGACTTGTAGCTGATCATCGCAATCTGCCGCGCCAGGCTCAACCCGTTCCGCGGCTGCCGGTGCGTCAGATAGCTTCCCCCCAGCCACTCCGGATCATTCTGGATCGCTCGCCGCTGCAAATGGTTCAACGCCAGCCCAAGCGCCCCCAGCGGAGCCACGCCAATCACCGTCGCCCGCTGCACCCGCTCGGGAAACTCAATCGCCCATTCCAATGCCTGCATCCCGCCAATCGACCCGCCCAGCACATGGCTCAACAGCGGAATATCCAGCGAGTCCAGCAACCTGGCCTGCGCACGCACATTATCCCGAATCGAAATCAGCGGAAACTCCGGCCCATAAATGCGACCCGTCTCCGGATCCACTGATCCCGGCCCCGTTGACCCATAGCACGAACCCAGCAGATTCACGCAAACCACGCACTCCCGGCTCAGGTCCACGATTCCACCGGGGGCGAACAGCTCCGGCCACCACTGCGCCACTAGGGCCGACCCGCTCAGCGCATGGCATACCAGCACCGCGTTTTCCTTGCGTGCGCTCAGCCGTCCATACACCGCGTAATGCAGCGTAGGATTCGCCAATACCCGCCCGCACTCCAGTTGCAAAGGCTCGCTCAGGACAAAATCGCCTTCGTATGTGGGCGCAACCGGTTCAGCCACCACTGGCCTCTTCGCCTGCGGGCCAACCACTTCGGCCGCGGGCAGACAACCAGGCTCGGAGCCAGCTTCCGCCCCGCCCTCGGGCGGGGCAGCAACCGTTGCCGAATCCACCCCCGTCTGCTCCAGCGATTTTGACTGCTCGCTCATCCTCTACCATTCTGCCTTATCGCAGCACGCAAACCACATCTCCCGGCATCAACAGACCAAGGCTCCCGAACCTCCCGGCAAACAGCGCCGGAAGATTCGGGTCCCGGCATCCATCCTACGCAGTGGCCTTCGCCAGCGCCTGATCCAGGTCCGCCAGAATATCGCGGATATCCTCAATCCCCACCGACAACCGGATCAGCTCAGGCTTCACCCCCGTCGCCGCTTGCTCGTCTGCGGACAACTGTTCGTGCGTCGTCGAGGCCGGATGAATAATCAGCGACTTCGAATCCCCAATATTGGCCACGTGCGAGAACAACTCCACGGCATCAATCAGCTTCTTGCCCGCCGACAATCCACCCTTAATCCCGAACGTCACCAGTGCACCTTTGCCATCCGGCAGATACTTCTGCGCCCGCTCATGATACGGGCTAGACTCCAGCCCCGGATAATTCACCCACTCCACCGCCGGGTGCGTCTGCAAGTGCTTGGCCACCGCCAGCGCATTGGCGGAGTGCCGCTCCAACCGCAGATGCAGCGTCTCTATGCCCTGCAGCAGCAGAAACGCGCTGAACGGGCTCAGCGCCGCCCCCGTATCCCGCAACCCCTGCACGCGCGCCTTCAAAATAAAGGCCAGCGGCCCAAACGCCTCCGTATACTTCAGCCCGTGATAGCTCGGATCGCCTTCCGTGAAATCCGCAAACCGGCCCGAAGCCCAGTCAAACTTGCCCGCGTCCACAATCACGCCGCCAATCGTCGTCCCGTGCCCACCCAGAAACTTCGTCGCAGAGTTCACCACAATATCCGCGCCCCACTCAATCGGTCGCACCAGTGCTGCCGACGGCGTCGTATTGTCCACAATCAGCGGTAATCCGTGCTCGTGCGCAATCTTCGCCAGGGTCTCAATGTCGGCCACGTCCAGTTTCGGATTTCCCAAAGTCTCCGTATACACCGCCTTGGTCTTCGGCCCAATCGCCGCCCGCAACCCGGCAAAGTCATCCGCATCCACAAACTTCACCACTATCCCCAAGCGAGGCAGCGTGTAGTGGAACAGGTTGTACGTGCCCCCATACAGGCTCGTCGTCGACACAATCTCGTCGCCCGCCGAGGCCAGCGTCAGAATCGCCAACGTCTCCGCCGCCTGCCCCGAGGCCGTCGCCAGCGCCGCCACGCCGCCTTCCAGTGCCGCCACCCGCTTCTCCAGCACGTCCGTCGTCGGATTCATCAGCCGCGTGTAAATATTGCCGAACTCCTTCAGCCCAAACAACCGTGCCGCGTGGTCCGAGTCCTGAAACACATACGACGTTGTCTGGTAAATCGGAATAGCCCGCGCACCCGTAGTCGGATCCGCCACCTGCCCCGCATGTACCGCCAAAGTGCCAAGATGCTGCTTTGCCATGTCCGTTTCTCTCTCTCTCTCCAAAAAGTTGATTGCTGAGGTTGATTCCTTGATCGTTCAAAATCCAAATTCCGCACAACAAAAAAGTGGCCCGGCTCCCCAACCGCGGGACCCAGGCCACCTTTACTCCATCTTGTCTGCGTTTACCGCAGATTCGGAGCCGCAGGCCGGGGTCCCACGCGCATACACATGCACATGCCACACATCCCCATAGCCTTCTGGCTCACAAAATTCATCCATGCCAGTATTCCTGCCCAACCCCCGAAAAGTCAAATCCGCCATTCCATCGCGGAATTGCCGCGGCAAAAGCCAATCCCCCAACCGCAACCATCCCCTCCATCACCGCACACGTCCTATAATCAGGATTGGACTCATGTGCCTGGACCCCTCCGTACATCACAGGCTCACTCCCACTTCCTCAACCGGCCGGGTGCTCTCGTTTTGAACGATCAAATCACTATCCGCGGCGCGCGGACCCACAACCTGAAGAACATCAGCTGCGATATCCCCCACGGACAGATCACCGTGGTCTCGGGAGTCTCCGGCTCGGGAAAAAGCTCTCTCGCCTTCGACACCATCTACGCCGAGGGCCAACGCCGCTACGTCGAGTCCCTCTCCGCCTACGCCCGCCAGTTCCTTGAGCGCATCGAGAAGCCCGACGTCGACTTCATCGATGGCCTCGCCCCCGCCATCGCCATCAAGCAGAAAAACACCACCCGCAATCCCCGTTCCACCGTCGCCACAGCCACCGAAATCTACGACTACATGCGCCTGCTCTACGCCCGCTGCGGCACCGTCCACTGCGTCGTCTGCGACGGCCTGGTCGCCCGCGACTCCGTAGACGAGGTAGCCGACCGCATCATGGCTCTCGGCGAAGGCACCCGCCTCCACGCCCTCTTTCCCATCCGCACCGCGCCCATTCCCGAGCCCGCCGCCAAGCCCAAGCCCGTCCGCGGCCGCAAACCCGCAGCCAAATCTCCCGAACCCGCGCCCTCCCCGCTCACCGACGCCCTCAAGGCCCGCCTCACCGAGCTCCGCGCTGGCGGCTTCAACCGCCTCTACCAGCACGAGCAGATCTTCGAGTTCTCCAGCCCCGAATCCCTCCTCGACCTAGATTTCACCCTCCCCGTCTTCGCCCTCGTCGACCGCATCGTCATCGACGACGAAAACCGCACCCGCATCGTTGACGCAATTGAAATCGCCTGGCGCGAAGCCGGCGAAATCATCTTCGAAATCGTCCCCCGCGCCGAATCCCTACCCGGCGTCGAGCGCACCCGCCTGCGCTCCTCCACCGCCTACGAGTGCCGCAACTGCCACCGTCCCGGCCAGGAGCCCGAGCCCCGTCTCTTCAGCTTCAACAATCCCTTCGGCGCATGCTCCCGTTGCCAGGGCTTCGGCAACACCATTGACTTCGACCTCAACCTCATCGTCCCCGACAAATCCCTCTCCCTCGCCGGCGGCGCTATCGACCCCTGGAACCGTCCCAAGTACCGCACCTGGTATACCGATCTCAAGCGCCACGCCGCCAAACTCGCCATCCCCCTCGACATCCCCTGGCAGGACCTCACACCCCTCCAGCACGAAATCCTCCTCTACGGCGACAAGAACCCTGGCGGCACCGGCTTCCTCGGCATCTACGGCTTCTTTGCGGATATGGATCGCAAAAAATACAAGCTCCACGTCCGCGTCATGCTCTCCAAATACCGCGGCTACGCCCTCTGCCCAGACTGCCGCGGCCAGCGTCTCCGCGCCGAAGCCCGCTCCGTCCGCATCGAAGGCAAAAACATCTGCGAAGTCGCCGCCCTCACCATCACCCAGGCCAAAATCTTCTTCGACAGCATCCACCTCTCCCCCATGCAGCAGGAGATCGCCGGCCCCATCCTCGAAGAAGTCCGCCAGCGCATCAGCTTCCTCGACGCCGTCGGCCTCGAATACCTCACCCTCGACCGCCTCGCCAGCACCCTCTCCGGCGGTGAAGCCCAGCGCATCCAGCTCGCTTCCTCCCTCGGTTCCCGCCTCGTCGGAGCCCTCTACGTCCTCGACGAGCCCTCCATCGGACTCCACACCCGCGACACCGACCGCCTCATCCGCATCCTCAAGAACCTCCGAGACCTCGGCAACACCATCCTCGTCGTCGAGCACGACCCCGACGTCCTCCGCGCCGCAGACCACCTCCTCGACCTCGGCCCCGGCGCCGGAGAATTCGGCGGCAAGCTCCTCGCCGCAGGCACCGTGGAGCAAATCCTCGCCGACCCCAACTCCCTCACAGGACGCTACCTCTCCGGCCAGCTCTCCATCCCCGTTCCCACCCGCCGCCGCACCCCCGGCCGCGAAATGCTCGTCCTTAAAGGCGCTCGCGCCAACAACCTCCGCGGCGTCGATGTCGAAATCCCCATGGGCATGCTCGTCGCCATCACCGGCGTCTCCGGCTCCGGCAAATCCACCCTCGTCCACCAGGTCCTATACCGCGCCGTCGCCAAGGCCCTCGGCCAGCAGGAGGGCGGCGATCCCACCGGCCTCTACACCTCGCTCACCGGCGCCGAGCGCCTCAACGACGTAGTCCTCGTCGACCAAACCCCCATCGGACGCACCCCCCGCTCAAACCCCGTCACCTACATCAAGGCCTTCGACCTCATCCGCGAACTCTTCGCCGCCCAGCCCGAAGCCAAAAAGCTATCCCTCACCCCCGGACACTTCTCCTTCAACATCCCCGGCGGCCGCTGCAAAACCTGTGAGGGCGACGGCACCGTCACTGTCGAAATGCAGTTCCTCGCCGATGTCGAACTCCCCTGCGAAGACTGCAACGGCACCCGCTACCAGGCCAAAGTCCTCAGCGTCCACTACAAGGGCAAAAGCATCCACGACGTGCTCAACCTCACCGTCAAGGAAGCTCTCCGTTTCTTCGTCGGAGTCCCCCGCCTCCTCGACAAACTCGCCGTCCTCGATGAAGTAGGCCTCGGCTACCTCCGCCTCGGCCAGTCCGCCACCACCCTCTCCGGCGGAGAAGCCCAGCGCGTCAAACTCGCCGCCCACCTCGGCCAGGCTCGCGCCGCCAACTCCACCGCCAAACCTTCCCAGGCCTCCCGCGTCCTCTACATCCTCGACGAGCCCACCACCGGCCTCCACTTCGACGACGTATCCAAGCTCCTCACAGCCCTCCGCAAACTCATCGACGGCGGCGGATCCCTCATCGTCATCGAACACAATCTCGACGTCATAAAATCCGCCGACTGGGTCATCGACCTAGGCCCCGAAGGCGGCTCCGGCGGCGGAAAAATAGTAGCCACCGGCACCCCAGAAGACATAGCCGCCAACCTCCACTCCCATACCGGCCACTGGCTCGCCAAAGTGCTCTAATAACTTGTCGAAAAACTCTGATGAGTTGAAGGGTCGGGCCTTATGTTGAAAAGTACGGGCCTTAGCTGTGGGGTATGGCCTTTAGTGGAAGGGTACGGGCTTTAGCCCGTACATGAACCCAGTAGAAACGAGACTTCGCCTCGCTGAATTCAGGGCTACAGCGAAACCAGAGCCGGTGTAGCCCGATGGCGCTTTTGCCGTATGCCCCAACTCCATATTTTTTGTAACGAATCCTTTTCTCTCCACACATAAAAGCAGTACATTGGTTCCCTTGGGCCCACACCCGCTCGGCGCCAAGCACCCTGTTTGCTCCAAATACTTCCCAAATCAATCAGGAGGCTTCCCATGATTTCACCCAAGCTCTTCGCATCTTCTGCGGTCCTTCTCTTCGCTGCCGCCGCAGCAGCTGCGCCACCACCGGCCCCAAAGGTCATCATCGCCTGCTACAACGTCGAAAGCGGTCGCGCCCGTATCGTAGACTCCGTCCACGATTGCACCAATCACGAAAAGTCCCTCGTATGGAATGTCGAAGGGCCTGCTGGCCCTGCCGGGCTGCAGGGTGCACCCGGAGCTCCTGGCGCAACTGGCCCCGCCGGCCCCAAAGGATCCCCTGGCGTTGCCGGACCCGCCGGTGCCGCCGGCCCTGCCGGACCTCAAGGGGCCACCGGTTCCACAGGCCCTGCTGGAGCCGCAGGTCCTGCTGGAATCGCCGGTCCTGCCGGTCCTGTGGGCGCTCCCGGCCCCGCCGGAGCCACTGGCCCTGCTGGGCCTGTCGGGGCAACTGGTCCTGCCGGAGCCGCCGGCGCAACTGGCCCTGCTGGTCCAGTCGGCCCTTCAGGCCCCACCGGTCCTGCAGGTCCTGCCGGTCCTGCAGGAGCCCCAGGCATCATTCCCGCCAACCTCACCGCCATATCCAACCAGTTGGGGACCTCCGGATACGCCAGCGAGAGCTTCAACTACAGCAATACCTGCATGCTCGGCGACATCATCCTCTCCGTCAACTCCTACGGGGGCGGTGGCGCAGCAATGCCCGCAGATGGACGACTCCTGCCCATTAACACCTACGCCGCAGTGTTCTCCCTGCTCGGCACCAACTTTGGCGGCAACGGCACCTCCAACTTCGCCTTGCCTGATCTCCGTTCCTTTGCCCCAAAGGGTCTTCAATTCTCCATCTGCGTGGAGGGTATCTTCCCCAGCCGGAACTAGGGCCTGTTCACACTACCTGGATGGATGGCGTTGCGAGCGTGAATCGGGCCAAGCAATTCTGCGCACACAGGGCCGAGTCCGAGAGCTGTGGCGACCCCTCCGCCGAGGGCGAGAACGCAGTATGGACGGATTTTCACCGCAACCCGCAGGGACGGGGCCAGTTTTCCCCATGTCTGCGTCGCTCCTCGCTTCAGTAACCAGTTACAGCGCACTCGTCGCTCCTTGAACTGAGGAAATCTCCGCTCCCGTCGCCACCACTCAGGGAGTGGGAACAGGCCCTGGCACCAACCCAAACCCAGACCGGCTCGGATACGCGTAAACCTGCGCATCTCCGACCGGTCTTGGATCGCCCAGCGTCCACTGCGGATCCGCAATCAATCCTCGCCCAGGACACAAGCTAACGCGGCGTCTCAGCTAACTTGGCAAAATGGAAGATGCAGGTGACTTCATGCGAGTCGGGGTCGGCCTTGACATCGTAGTTGCTCACCACCGTCTGCATCCATTTCGCCAGCGCCTTGTCTTTCTTCACCGCCTGCGCGGAAAAGCCGGAAACATAGCTCTCGTCAAAGATCTCGCCCGGCGCCATCTTCCACGCCAGTTTCAGTCTTGCGGCCATCGCCTCCGGCGCTCCGTCAAACTGCACCGCAGCCAACCGGTACACCGACCCCGGCGTCACCTCCACGCTGTAACTCACAATTCTGGTAGCCTCGTTGAACGCTGCATGCGAAACAACTGCGCAATCCAGATACCCGTGCGCGTGGTACCCATCCCGAACCGCCAGCAGATACAGGTCCAGCGGCCGTCCCGACCCCTTCGGGTATCTCGCCAGAATCCGCTCAACCTCGGCGCGCGGCACATCGGCGCTCCCCGCGAAGCCGATCGTTCCCAGCTTGTAGATTCCACCTTCCTTGATCGTCACCAGATAAGGAATATCGATCGACTGTTCCGAGATGCCCGGCGGATCCACCTCGGCAACATCCACCTGCACCGCCGCATATCCCTGGTCCTGGTAGAAGTCTTCGAAAAGATGCTGAAGGCCAGTTGCTGTTCGCTCTGTATCAAAGTCACCCCCGCTCTGGCTGCCCGCAACTTGCCCAGCCTTCGCTTGCATCGCAGGGGAGACGCCCACAAGCTGAATGTGTCCGATATGTACCGCAGGCGACACAACCGCGAAGTTCATCGCCGTAATCTTCTGAGGGCCCAACCCGCTCGTGACAGCCGCTTTCACCGTTGCCTTGATGCCCTTGCTCGCCAGCATCTCCTCCAACGCCCTGCAGATTCCGTCAATCATCGACCCGCTCGCAGGCAGCGCGACCGCCCGATACAGCGGGTACCGATCGTGCAATCTGGCATCAAGTTCCTTGCCCGGAGTCAGAGGAACATTCTCCAGATGCATCGGAAAAAGCTGCTTCGACGGCGATAGCGTGAAGACCAGCGCCTTGCCGCCCTGTGTGAATTTCACCTCTCCGAAGAGCCCCGTTTCAAACAGTTGCTTCGCGCGAGCCTTCAACTCAATCGGGGTCGGGCGCGAATCTGGCCTCAACCCTGCAGCCGCCAGCAACTCCTGTTGCGGGTACTCTGGTGCCCCGTCAAAGCGGATCACCCTGGCCGGAACCTTTTTCTGCCCAGTAACTTTCTGCGCAGCGACAGGAAAGGGGCAAAGCAGAAGGATTGCAAGTGCGGCGGTACGAAACCGATTCGTCATCTTGAGCCAAGACTAACAAATGGAGGTTTACTCGGCCACCTGCCTTTCCCGGGCGACAGAGCACCTCTGCTCGCCACCCACATCCCCATCCGTCCAACCCAGGTCGCTCCATACCCCTTTACACTGGTATCTGAGGCTATTCGTGCAAAAATTCTTCCCAATCGGCATCATCTCCTTCGCCCTCCTGCTCATCCCTGGCGCGCTTACTGCTCAGGACGCCTCCTCCACCGCTGCGCTCCCACCGCAGGCCGCCCCCGTGGCCCCAGCGACCAAATCCGCCGACCTCGACAAGGCCGAAGCCGCCATGTCTAAGTCCGACTGGAAATCCGCCGAGCCGCTTCTCGACACCTGGCTCGCCGCCCGCACCACCGACTCCCGTGCCCTCTTCGACGCCGCCTACGTCGCAGACGCACAGTCCCGCTCCGACGATGCCACCGCCCTCTACCGCCGCGCCCTCGAAGCCGACCCCAGGAACTTCGATGCACAGGTCTCGCTCGGCCTTCTCCTCGCCCGCACCGGCCACCCCGACCTGGCCAAGCCCGAGCTCGAAAAAGCCACCGCCCTCGATCCCGGCGAAGCGCGCGCCCCAGCCAAGGCCCGCGCATGGCGCGCGCTCGCCCAAATCCAGGCCACTCTCCCAGCTGTCGGCGGCAAACCAGACACCGCATCCGCCTCGCAAGACCTCATCGAAGCCCTCAAAATCTCCCCGGAAACCCCGCAGGACACAATACTTGCCGCCCAACTGGCCGAACTGGCCGGCGACCCCGCTACCACAGAAGCTGCCTGGCGTCGCGTCCTCAAGTTCTCCCCCGGAAATACCGAAGCCATCGCCGGCCTTACCCATCTGCTCATCGCCCAGAAGAAATACACCGACGCGGAAGCCCTCCTCCGCCCCGCCCTCGCCAAATCCCCGGACGACCCGGCCTTCACCGCCCAGCTCGCCGCCGTCCTCGTCGCCCAGGACAAGGCCGATGCCCTGCCTCTGCTTCAGGGCTTCCACCAGAAGCATCCCGACAACACCACCATTACCCAAATGCTCGCCCAAGTCCTGGCCGACGCCGGCGAATACGCTGACTCCGACAAGCTCTACCAAGCCCAGCTCGCCACGAACCCCACCGACACAGCCCTGCTCATTGGCCACGGGCACAACCTCATCCGGCTCCAGCGTCCCGCAGAGGCCCTTCAGGTCTTTCAGAAAGCTGCTGAAATCGACCCCGCCAGCGGCGAAGCCTGGAACGGTGTCGCCTTCGCCGCCTTCCAGACTCATCAGCCCTCCATCACCATCCACGCCCTCACCCAGAGATCCAAGTTCCTCCCTGAAAACGCGACGATTGACTTTCTCTGGGCAACGGCATACGATACCCTCCACCAGAAGAAAGAGGCAGCCGCCTATTACCATCGTTTTCTGGATTCTGCCGGCGGTAAGTTCCCGGATCAGGAATGGCAGGCGCGGCAAAGGTTGACGCTACTCGATAAAGCGCCATAACCCTTAGGAAGATAAAGGAACCCAGGGAGGGCCACCTCATGCGTTCTTTGATTCCAGTTTCTGCCGCACTCCTCGCGCTGCTGCTCTCAGCGCCCTCTCTGAACGCCGGTGGATTCGACGATAAGCTCCCCGATGCCGCCAGCATCGCCGCTCTCGAAGTGCGCGCAGCTCAAGCCCAGCCCAAGGAACAATGTTATCTCTACGCGGAGCTCCTTCACCAGATGATCGAGTACTCCTCAGCCCAATATGCTGCCGGACAGTTCGATAAGGCCACCACAACCCTGCACAAAGTTCACGACCTCGCCTCCAAAATCCACATGGCTCTCTCCCGTGACGAGAAGCGCCTCAAAAACACCCAAATCCTCCTTCGCCACACCGCCTTCCGCCTTACCGAACTACTCCACTCCAGCGATGAGCAGGACCGCCCCCTGGTCGAGCAGACACTCGCCCAGCTCAACCAGGTCCAGACCGAAACCATGATGGCCGTCTTCCGCCACTAGGCTGGCACTGCTCCGGCATTCCCCGCCACAACTGTGTTTCAATGTTTGCGTCAGCCTATGCGCAACATCATTGCCCTCTTCCGCAATCCGGCCGTCTTCCCCGCTCTGCTGGCAGCCCTCTGCGCCCTCCCGCTCCACGCTCAGCATCCCCGCCGCGAGACCCTCTCCTCCGCTGAAATTGACCAGATCCGCGAAGCCGCTGTCTATCCCGCCGAACGCATCAAGCTCTACACCAAATTCCTCGACCAGCGCGCCGCAAAGGTCAAGGATCTAGCCGGCCGGCCCCGCAGCGAACAGCGCTCCCAGAAGCTCGACGACGCACTCCAGGACCTCACCGCCCTCATGGACGAACTCGGCGGCAATCTCGACGTCTACTCCGATCGCAAGTCCGACATCATCAAGGCCCTCAGGCCGCTCTCGGAAGCCGTCCCCCGATGGATCTCCATCGTCCGCGCCCTCCCTGGCGAGTCGGGCTTCGACCTCAGCCGCAAGGAAGCTCTTGAAAGCGGGGATGAACTCGCCGATCAGGCCACTCGCCTGCTTCAAGAGCAGCAGGACTACTTCGCCACCCACAAGGACGAACGTGGCCAGGAGCGCGAAGATCCCTCAAAGGAAGACCCCGCCCACCCGCACCTTTAAAGCGTCCGCTTGAACAACGGCGTAGCCAGCAGCAGCGTCCCAATTCCAAACGTAAACAGGAAGATCAAATCCCCCTGAATCGCAACAAATCCACCATCCTTCAGCAGAATCGCCTTGAATCCGTGGATCGCGTAGGTGAACGGGTCCACAATTGCTATCGCCCGCAGCCACGGCGGAAACGCAGCAATCGGATAAATGCTTCCCGCGGGGAAGAACAACAGCGTATTCAGCACTCCGAACATCGCCCGCGGCACAAGCGGATCCTCCACGCGCACCATCATCAGGAACATCATCCCGTTGAATGCGATCGACGTCCCCAGAATCAGCGTCAGCAGCTCCACGTCCGCCATCGGGCTGAAAATCGTCCCCAATCCCGCCATCAACGACCCAATTACCGTAATACATATCCCGCTCAGCACCGCCTTCGCCGCCCCGGCTATATTCAGCCCCATCACCAGCTCCAGCTTGGTAATCGGCGTTACCAGGTAGCCCTCATGCACCCCCCGCGCCTTGTCGTCGATGTACAGCATCCCACCGCCAATCATCACGGAAATGTACATCGCCAGCGCAATCGAGCCCGACAGCAGGTACTTCATGTACTCCACAAACGGGTAAAGCTCCACAATCTTCAGCGCCACGCTCTTCACTACCCGCTCCGGAATGACCGGCTGGTTCAGAGCATCCACCAGAGACTGCATCTCGCTCTCCAGGCTCCCGCTCATGAACTGGTCGCTGTTGTCCACCACCAGACCCAGCGCCGGCCTGTCCCCGGCATACACCATCCGCGAAAACTGCGGCGGAATAATCACCGCCGCATCAATCTTGCCCGTCCGCACATCCTCCCGCGCCGTTACCTCGTCCTGATACGTAATCGTCGTAAACGTGCGGATATTCGCACCCACGGCATCAAACGCTTCCTTGATCTTCACCGACTGCGGCCCGTGGTCATGGTCCACCACCGCTACCTTCGCTCCCGTGATCTTGCCTCCAAAGGCATTACCCAAGATCACCAGCTGCACCAGCGGCAGCATCATCGACATCACCATCAGCACCGGCGAACGGAAAAACTTCCGCATCTCCCGCTCGGTAATCGCAAGCATCCTGTTCATGGCTGCGCTCCTGGCCTGGGTGGCATCAAAAAGTTCACCGCCTTCACCTGCTCATCCCGCAACTGACGCCCCGTGTAGTGCACAAACACATCGTCCAGCGTCGTGTTCTGCACATTCAGCGAGGACAGCGTTTCGCCTTCCGAGCTCGCCATCTGCACCAGCGCAATTGTCGTCTTTGACCCGTTCGACGTCAGCACACGGTACACTCCGGCCGTCTGCGTCTGTACCGATGTCACGCAGTCCAGCACCTCCAACCGCTTCGCCCACTCCTCCCGCTCGTGCGCAAACTGCACTTCCACCACGTCGCTGCCCGGCACACCCGCCTTCAGCTCCGTCGGAGTTCCCAGCGCCACCAGCGTCCCGTGGTCCACAATCGCAATCCTGTCGCACAGCCGGTCCGCCTCTTCCATGTAGTGCGTTGTCAGCAGCATCGTCAGGTTGTGTGTCTTCTTCAAATTGTTCAGCATCTCCCACACCGCAATCCGGCTCACCGGGTCCAGTCCTGTCGTCGGCTCATCCAGAAAAAATATCCGCGGATCATGCACCAGACCCCGCGCAATCTCAAGCCTCCGCCGCATTCCTCCAGACAGCGTCTTCGTCTGCGCACCCCGCCACTTCGTCAGGTCCACAGCCTCCAGCACCTCGGCAATATTCTTCTCCCGCTGCGCCTTCGGCACGCTGTACAACTTCGCGTAAATACTCAAATTCTCTTCCACCGTCAGGTCCGGATCGCTCGTCAGCGCCTGCGGAATCACTCCAATCGCACGCCGCACATCGTCCGCATCCCGGGCCACGTCATACCCCGCCACCACGGCGCGCCCCGCCGTTACCGGCAGCAGCGTCGTCATCATCCGGATGAGCGTGCTCTTCCCCGCTCCGTTCGGTCCCAGCAGCCCAAAGATCTCCCCCTCGGCAACCTCGAAGCTCACCCCCTTCACCGCCTCGAAATCCCCGTACCGCTTGACGATATTCTCCACAACAATGGCAGCCTGCGGGCCCTCAGCCTTCACTCCGGCAGGCTTTGCCTCAACCGCCCCCGTCATTGCTTCACCAGCTTCGCTTTGGGAATGTAAACCTCAGCCGTCATCCCCGGCACAAACCTCTCCCCATCATTGGGAATCAGCAGCTTCAACTGCACCGTCCGGATATCCCGCTTGCGTCCCCCGTTGATATCCCGCTGTGTCGCAAAATCCGCCTCCGCCGCCTTCGCAATTACCTTGCCCTGGACGCTCTGCCCGCTCGGCAAGTCCACACGCAGCATGTCGCCCAGCTTCACCGCATCCCCCTGCGTCTCCGGCAGCGGCGCATACACCCACGTCTCCGTCAGGTCCATTACCGTCACAATCGCCTGCCCCGGCGTCACCACTTCCCCCTCACGCGCCGCCCGCACATTCACAATCCCCGTCACAGGAGAGAAAATCTGCGCATAGCCCAGTTCCGCCTGCGCCTCATCCGCCAGCGCCTTCGCATTGGCCACCAGACCCTGCGTGCTGGCCACCGTCTGCTTCACCGCAGCCGCCTGCAGCGTATGCGCATGAGCCTGGCGCAGCGCCGCCTCAGCCGCTCCCACCTGCTCCTTCGCCGCATCCTGTGCTGCTTTGGCCGCGGCCTCGCTGGTCACCGCATCGTCCTTCTGTTGCTCGCTGGCAATGCCCTGCCCGGCCAGAGCCACCGTTCTCCTCGTATCGGCTGCCTGGTGCTCCAACTCCGCCCGCGCCTGCGCCTCATTGGCCCTGGCCACCTGCAGCGTCGCTTCAGCGTTTCTTTCCGCACTCGACACTTCCCCTTCGGTCTGGTGCAGAGTCTCGACTGTCTCCGCCAGCTTGCCCCGCTGGCTCTCCGCGCTCGCCTGCGCCGCCCGGTGCGCCGCGCTCAGATCCTCTGACTCAATCACTGCAATCAGCTGCCCCGCCTTCACCGCCTGCCCCTCGTCCACAGCCAGTTTCTCAATCCGACCCTGGAGCTTCGAGCTCACCATCACCTCGTTCGCATCCACCGTGCCTATCAGCTTCAAATCCGGCGAAGTTCTCGAAGTCCACAGGTACCAAACCAACGAGCCCACCGTCAGCAGACCCAAAATTACAAACACTCGATTCCGTGCGTTCATCGTTCCTCCGGAACGTTCGTCAAACGTATCTTCTCAGGCATCGGAGCAGCCGCCAGCACCTCTGCCGCCATCCGCGCGCCCAACTCTCTGTCCTGAAATACCGATTGCCCCAGATACTCCACCAGCGACTTCCGCCTCTTTGCGATTGCCGCGTGTGAAAAATTATCCTCACCCGTCATCAGCCGCCACATCGGCGCGCTCAAAAAATAAAACACGTTCGCTCCCAGTGCCGCCTGAATCATCTGCGTCGCATCTGCGGCAATCAACTCCCCGCTCGCCATTCCATCAGAAGCAACCTGCAGGAAACACTCGTTCATCGGACGAAACACCCGCTCCACTAAGACTGGCAGCGCTCCGCTTTCCCCCTTGTGCATGCGGATCATCTCCTGCTGCATCAGCGTCTGAAACTCCCGCTGCGTCAGTATCCGGTCAAAGTGGCTCAGCGCCAACTGCAACAGCTTCTTGCCGGGGCTCGCCGCCGACTCCATCACCGCCAGCGATGCATCCCGCACCCGGCCCGCCACATACTCCAGCGTCGCCACGTACAGCCCGTCCTTGCTGTTGAAGTAGTAGTAAATCAGCGCCTTGTTCACCTGCGCCGAGGCGGCTATCGCGTCCACCCGCGCCCCCGCCAGCCCCAGCGAGCTGAACTCGCGCAATGAAGCCTCAAGAATCCGTCCCCGAGCCTCAGATCCGCGGTCCGCCACAGTCGATATCGATGTCGTCGTCATAGTCTACTAACTAGTTAGTTAAACACGGAACCATCCACTCCGCAACTCCCCATCCACTTCCCCACTCTCAACCATGTATCGTGGAGTCCACGGGCGACTCGCCCCGCAGAGCAAACAATGACCCTCCGTTACCAAATCCTCCTCGCGTTCCTCCTCTTCGCCGTCTCCTCCGCAAGCTCGCCTGCCCAATCCCCTGCTCCGGCCTCCTTCGCCTCCATCGACACCCTCGTCCAAAACGCCATCGACCACAACGAAGCCCCCGGAGCCGTAGTCCTCATCGCCCACAACGGCCACGTCCTCTACCGCAAAGCCTTCGGTCACCGTTCCCTTGAACCCTCCGTCGAGCCCATGACGGTAGACACCATCTTCGACCTCGCCTCCTTAACCAAATGCGTCGCCACCGCTACCGCAGTCATGCAGCTCCTCGAGCAGGGCCGCATCCGCCTCAACGACCCCGTCTCCGCCTACCTCCCGGAATTCGCCCAGAACGGCAAGGACCAAATCACCATCCGCCAGCTCCTCACACACTTCTCCGGACTCCGGCCCGACATCGACCTCAAACCCGACTGGACCGGCCGCCCCGCCGCCTACGACCTCATCATGCGGGAGAAGCCCGTCAATCCTCCCGGCGCGCGCTTCGTCTACTCGGACACCAACTTCGAAACCCTCGGCTTCATCGTCGAAAAGCTCACTGGACAGTCCCTCGCAGACTACACCCTCCAGCACATCTACCAGCCCCTCGGCATGAAAGACACCCGCTTCCTGCCTCCATCCGACTGGTCCCCGCGCATCGCTCCCACCCAATACGATGAAAACGGCCACATGCTTCGCGGCGCCGTCCACGACCCTGTCGCCCGCCGCATGGGTGGCGTCGCCGGCCATGCGGGACTCTTTTCCACCGCCGACGACCTCGCCATCTTCGCCGACGCCCTTCTCCACGCCGGCACCCACTCGGGCGTAAGCATCCTCAGCGCCCTCTCCGTCGAAAAGATGACCACCCCCCAGCAGCCCGCCAACAGCCCCAACCTCCGCGGCCTCGGCTGGGACATCGACTCGCCCTTCGCCTCCAACCGCGGCGAGCTGCTCCCCGTCGGCTCCTTTGGCCACACCGGATTCACCGGCACCTCTCTCTGGATCGACCCCACCACCGACACCACCATCATCCTGCTCACCAACGCCGTCCACCCCCGCGGCAACAAGCCCGTCGTCTCCCTCCGCGCCCGTCTCGCCACCGCCGTCGCCGCCGCCCTCCAGCTCACCCCCACCCAGGACGACAATCTCCGCCTCGCCCGCATCACCGGCTACAACGAAAGCCTCTTCGCAGCCCGCCGCATCACCGCCCGCAACGGCTCCGTCCTCAACGGTATTGACCTCCTCGAGGCCGCCAACTTCACTCAGCTCCACCCCGACCCCATTCACCCCATCCGCATTGGCCTCGTCACCAACCAGACCGGTCTCGATGCCCACGGCGTACGCACCGCCCACATCCTCGCCCACGTCCCCGGCCTCCAACTCGCCGCCATCTGGAGCCCCGAACACGGCATCGCTGGCCAGCTCGACACCACCGCCATCGCCGACTCCCGCGACCCGGCCACCGGCGCACCCATCTTCAGCGTCTACGGTGACACCGACGCCAAACGCCGTCCCACAGCCGCCCAGCTCGCCCAGGTCGACGCCATCCTCTACGACATCCAGGACATCGGCGTTCGCTTCTACACCTACGAGTCCACCCTCGGCTATTTCCTCGAAGCCGCCGCCCAGGCCCATAAACCCATCTACGTCCTCGACCGCCCCAACCCCATCAACGGAGACACCATCGAGGGGCCCATCCCCGATCCCGGCCGCGAAAGCTTCGTCAGCTACGCCCCCATCCCCGTCCGCCACGGCATGACCATCGGCGAACTCGCCCAGCTCTTCAACGCCCAGCCAAACCTCCACGCCAACCTCACCGTCATCCCCATGCAGGGCTGGCAGCGCGGAGACACCTTCGACTCCACCGGTCAGCTCTGGATCAACCCCTCACCCAACATGCGCTCCCTCACCGAAGCCACCCTCTACCCCGGCATCGGCCTCATCGAAGGCACAAATCTCTCCGTCGGCCGCGGCACAGACACCCCCTTCGAGCTCGTCGGAGCACCCTGGATCGACGGCCCCGCCCTCGCCCATTTCCTTAATGATCGCCAACTCGAAGGAATCCGCTTCGTCCCCGTCCGCTTCACCCCTACCGCCTCCAACTACGCGAAAGAGGCTTGCGGCGGAGTCAATCTCATCGTCATCGACCGCAGCGCCCTTGACTCCGTCGAGCTCGGCCTGGAAATCATCTCAGCTATCCACCTGCTCTACCCCAACCAGCTCAACCTCAACGCCCTCGACGGCCTCCTCCGCAATCAATCCACCCTCAAATCCCTCCAGGCCAACGACGACCCGCGCCGCATCGCCGCCGATTGGCAACAGGCACTCGACCCATTCCTGACCTTCCGCGCCAAATACCTCCTCTACTGACAACAAATCCCTGCAAACGCAAAATGGCCCGCACTCTTCATGCGGGCCATTCGTTGCTTCTTTATTTCCTGAATTAGTTCTTGTGCTCCGGCTTCGATGCCGCACTCGGCTTCGGATTGGAAGCTGGGTGATTCTGCGGAGCTGGATGGCTCTGCGGTTGCGGCGCTGGGTGGATCTGCGGCTGCGGTGCTGGATGCATCGGCTGGTACGCAGGCTGGCTCGTCGGGTGAGAACCCGCCGGGGCCGACTGGTAACCTGCCTGCGCCGTCGGACGCGTATAGGTCGGTTGCACCGAGTGGTTATTCTGCAGTGCCGGACGATTGTTCGACATTGCGGAAGGATTGTTCTGCACCACCGGACGATTGCTCTGCAGTGCAGGACGGTTGTTCTGCATCGCAGGCGCATTCGCTCGCGCGGGTGCCGCCGTCATCGGTCGCGCCACCGCTGTCGTCGTCGGCCGTCCATGGTTCGCGCTGAATCGCGAGTTCGGGTCTGACTGCGCCGAGTTGAAGTGCTGCGTCTGCGCTGCCGTCGGCCCAGTGTGCTGCTCATGCATCGCCACGTTTTCTTCCGCAGTCGGCTGGTGCTGCACTCCGCCCGGCCCGCCAGCGTATGCCACATGATTGTTGTTGATAATCGTCGTGTTATGCACAATCGTCTCGTTCACATACGTCGTGTGCACATAGCTGCGGTTCACATTCACGACGGCCGTGTTGTAGGCAAAGTGCCCGCCACGCCACTCTCCGCCGGCAAAGCCCATGCCCATGTACCCAAAGCCATAATTCACGCCGCCGTAGTACCCTACGTGCCGGCCCCAGTACCCGTCATGGAAGATGTAAACGCCGCGCTCCCAGCCCCAGTACCCAGGTGTCCACAGCAAACCCGGCTCCGGCGCTTCCACCCAAACCCCAGGCACCCAGAAGTAGCCAAACTCGGCATAACGCCAGTGTCCAGGAATCCACATGTAACCATCCTGGGGGCAAGCCGGCTGCTCATACACCGGCAAGGCTGGCGGAGCGATCGTTATGTTGATAAACACGCCGGCAAACGACGACAACGGCGCCAGTACAAGCAGAAGCGCCAGTAAAACCAGGCGCATTGAGCGAAATGCTTTCATAAAATTCCTCCAGGGATTCGTGAGCGTGCAATCTGCCGGTCTTCGTACCCCGGCCAGGAAACTTCTTCTCCATGGCTCTCACGGTGAGCGGCCACTCCTCACCTCCAACCCAGCCCATTCGGCAAAGTTGCTCAGAACAGGACAGAAAGGAGAGGCAAACTCGTTATACCGCACTCCCCGCTCATTCGTCTCGCAAATTCTGCCGCATCTACGCCTTGAACCGGAAGTGGAAGATATCCCCGTCCTGCACCAGGTAGTCGCTGCCTTCCAGCCGCATCTTGCCCGCTTCCTTTACCGCAGCCTCTGACCCAGCCGCGACAAAGTCCGCATACGCAATCGTCTCCGCCCGGATAAACCCCTTCTCGAAGTCCGAGTGAATCACCCCAGCCGCCTGCGGTGCCTTCGAGTTCTTCTCCACAGTCCAGGCATGGGCTTCCTTCGGCCCCACCGTAAAGAAAGTCAGCAATCCCAACAGCCCATACCCGGAGTGGATGACCCGCGCCAGCCCGGTCTCCGCCAGCCCCAGCGTCTCCAGAAACTCCTTCTTCTCCGCCTCGTCGCCCAGCTGCGAAACCTCAGCCTCAATCGCCGCCGAAATCACCACCGACGAGTTCCCCTGAGACTTCGCAAACTCAGCCACCTTCGCCGAATAAGCATTGCCCGTCCCCGCCGCCGACTCTTCCACGTTGCACACATACAGCACAGGCTTTGACGTGATCAGACCCATCGCGTGCAAAATCTTGTGCTGCTCGTGCGGAAGTTCCACCGTCCGCGCCGACTTGCCTGCCCGCAAAGCATCCAGCACCGGCTCCATCACTGCCAGCTGTGCCTTGGCCTCCAGATCGTTCCCTTTGGCCTTCTTCTGAGTCGCCAAAATGCGCCGCTCCAGACTGTCCAGGTCCGCCAGCATCAGCTCCGTTTCCACCGTCTCCGCATCGCGTACCGGGTCGATCGTCCCCTCCACGTGCGTCACATTCCCGTCTTCAAAGCACCGCAGCACATGCGCAATCGCGTCCACTTCGCGGATATGCGCCAGAAACTTGTTCCCCAGCCCTTCCCCGCGCGACGCCCCCCGCACCAGACCCGCAATGTCCACAAACTCCAGCTGCGTCGGAATCGTCTTCTGCGACCCCGCCAGCTTTGCCAGCACTTCCAGACGCGCATCCGGCACCGCAACCCGCCCCACATTTGGCTCAATCGTGCAAAACGGATAGTTCGCCGCTTCCGCGGCAGCGGTCTCGGTCAGCGCATTAAACAGGGTGGACTTGCCCACATTCGGCAAACCGACTATTCCGCAGTTGAATCCCATTGCTCTTCCTTGCTCTCTTCCAGATTTTTCGCGCACACGGCGCCAGGCGCTCCTGCCTCGGCAGCCGCCTTGTCCATTCTAAGCTGTCCCAGCTGTTTCCACCCCGCCCGCGGTTTTTCTCACCCAACCTGAATCCTTTACCACCCGCAAAAAAGCCGGACAGCCCATCACAGGCTGCCCAGCCGTTCTTCCGCTTCAGCTTAAAAGTGGTAGCAGGCACCCGCGCCAAACACCCGCCGCGCCTGCAGGTTCACCGGAACCACCGCCAGCCCCGACGTCGTCGGAATCGTCGTAAATCCAATCTGACCAGCGACTTGCCCAATGCCCACATCCACCGTAAACCGGGCATGGTCACGCTGCGTCCAGCGGATCGCATAATCCATCGTCGTTGGAATGTGCCCGCCTCCGGGTACAGCTGACGACAGGTTCTTCACGTGGTACGGCTCCTGCGTAAATCCCGCCGCCGGCACAATCGCCGTATGCCAAGGCCCCGGCAGCGGCAATCCAATCCCGCCAAAGAACCGACCCCCAAACCGAGTCGCCTGCCCGCCGATGCCGAATATCGACGCATTCGTCGCCTTCCAGCCTATGTTGACCAGCACCGGTGGGCGAATATTCAGCGCCGTCTTCGTCACCGCAATGTACACGTCCTCATTGCTGTACGTCTTGCCGTCAATCGCGCCTGTCACAAAGTGGTCGCCCGTGCGCACCACAAATCCAGCTGCCACACCCGGCGTCCAATTGCTCCCAAACGCGTTCTCCTTCAGCAGCACTCCCTTGCCGTGGAAAATATTCATCCCACTGTAGTTCCACAGACTGCTGAAATCCGCATTTGTCCCTTCCATGTGGATGCTCCGCGTGTAGCCCACCTCAGCCCGGTTCGCAAAACCTTCCGTCACGCTCACCGTCTGAATCTTGCCAATCACGCTCCCCGCGCCAACATAGTGGTAACCCACAACCGGGCGCGCAAAAAAGCTCCCTTTCGCCGACCACGCCACGTAAGCCGTCGGTGTGATGAATCCACCCGTCTGCCCCTCCAGCGTCATGTTCTGTGCTTTCAGGTGCAAAGGGCTCAGGGCCAGACCAGCCAAACCCAGGACTATCGAAATAACTACTCTCTTCATGGGAACTCTCTAACGCTCTGACAGAAATTCCTCAGATGCCCAATGATTCTCACCCTTTTCAGGGCACGGTTGTCAACTTCCTTTCATCTACCCCGCATACAAACCCGCACTCCCCGCCCAAATGGTAGACTCCTGCCATGCCCCAGCCTCCACTGTCCGGATTCTTTATCACCTTTGAAGGCCTCGACGGTTCCGGCAAAACCACCCAGATTCATCGCCTCGCCCACCATCTCCAGGCTCTCCACCTCCATCACACCGTCACACGACAGCCCGGCGGCACTCCCATCGGTGACCGCATCCGCGCACTCCTCCTCGACTCCAAATCCGCCGGCATCGCACCCCATGCCGAGCTGGCCATGATGTTCGCCGATCGCGCCCAGTCCATTCAAGAGGTCATCGCCCCCGCCCTCGCCGCTGCAAAAATCGTCCTCTGTGACCGCTTCACGGACTCCACGGAGGCCTACCAGGGCGGGGGCCGCCAACTCGGCTCCGATGTCGTCCTGGCCATGCACCAGCTCGTCTGCCGCGGACTCCAGCCAGACCTCACATTCCTACTGCTCCCCGACATCTCCGCAGCACTCGCGCGCGCCCGCCGCCGCAACACCCGCGTCACGGAAACCACCGGCGCAGACGAAAGCCGCTTTGAGGCGGAACATGACGCCTTCTTTCACCGCGTCCACGACAAATACCGCGAAATCGCCCTCCGCGAGCCAAACCGTGTCATCCTAATCGAAGGCAACGACACCATCGACGCCGTCCACAAGCTCATCGTTCAGGTATTCTCAGACCGTATGCCTAAAAAATAATCCGGTTCTTCATCTGTTTTCCGGTATCGTCCCCCTCAACCGTGGTTTCCGTCCAGCCCCCCCCAGGCTGGATCCCCAGCAGCGAGTACGCAATCAAGGACTGCCATATGCCGACCCAGAGCCCTCAGGCCGACACCCAATCCCTTCCTGCGCCCCAACCTCCTGTTGTTCGCAAACGCGGTCGCTTCCGCCTGCCTCCGGGTCTGCCCCTCAACCTGCCCTTTTATCTCTTCAGCAACTTCTTCAAGCCCGGCAACCCCATCCTCCTCTTTGAGCACCTCTCCAGGTATGGCCGCGCTGCCCATTACCGCCTCCTCTGGAACCACATCGTCCTGCTCAACGACCCCGACGACATCCGGGAAGTCCTCATCGACAAGGCCCAGTTCTTCATCAAGGAACGCACCCAGAAGCGCATGAAAATCCTCCTCGGCGAGGGCCTCATCACCGCCGACGGAGAAAGCCACAAACGGCACCGCCGCATCGCCGCACCCGCCTTCCACCGCCAGCGTATCCAGAACTACGCCCAGGTCATCGTCGCTCAGGCCCAGGCCATGCGCGACCGATGGCAGGCCGACGAACCACTCGACATCGCCGCCGAAATGATGCGCCTCGCTCTCGGCATCACCGCCCGAACCCTCTTCAACACCGAGGTCACCGCCGAAATCATCGCCATCAACGACGAATCCAACGACGTCATGGAAATGTACAACGCGCTTATCGCCATGCCCCGTGCGGAAACCCTCCTCCGCTGGCGGCTGCCCATCCCTGTCCTCACCCGCTTCCGCCGCTCCAAGGCACGGCTCGACCGCGTTGTCGAGTCCATCATTGCCACCCGCCAGGCTCAGATGGCCGCCGCCGAGGACGCAGGCCTGCCCATCGGCGACGACCTCCTCAGCATGCTCATCGCCGCCCGCGACGAAGATGCCGCCGCCGAGGGGCGCGCAGCACTCACCGCATCAGAGCTACGCGACGAAGTCCTCACCATCTTCCTCGCCGGCTATGAAACCGTGGCCAACGCCCTCAGTTGGACATGGCTCCTCCTCGGGCAGAATCCCGCCGCCGAAGCCCGCATGGCAATCGAGCTCGACCGTGTCCTCGGCGACCGGCTCCCCACCCTGGAAGACCTGCCCGAGCTCAAGTACACCGAGATGATTGTCGCGGAATCCATGCGTCTCTACCCGCCCGCATGGGCCATGGGCCGCCAGGCCACCGAAGACATCGAAATCGGCCCCTATCGCCTCCCCAAAGGCACCTTCATTTTCTTCAGCCAATACATCGTCCAGCGCAACCCGGCCTACTTCCCAGATCCCCGAGCCTTCCATCCCGAGCGCTTCACACCCGAGGCCAAGGCCGCACGACCCCGCTTCGCCTACTTCCCTTTCGGTGGCGGCGGCCGCCAGTGCATCGGCGAGTCCTTCGCCTGGATGGAAGCCGTCCTCGTCCTCGCCACCCTAGCTCAGCGCTGGCGTCTCGAAATCAAGGAAAACCAGCGTCTCGAACTCCAGCCCAAAATCACCCTACGCCCCCGCTTCGGCATCCAGGCAACTCCCATCCCTCGCTAGGCTTGCCAAACAATCCACCCGCTCTCTACACTGGCCCGGCTCCCATTCCAGTCGATTCTTCCCCTCTGGAATCAGAAAGCCCTCACCATGAACAAACGCCAGTTCCTCAAGACATCAGGAGCCTTCGCCGCCACCTCCATGCTCGCTCCCTTCGCCCAGGCCGACGACCTCAAGCCCCACTGCACCAACTGGGCCGGCAACCTCACCTACCACGCCAGACAACTCATCTCGCCCCGTAACATCGACGAGCTCCGCATCGCCGTCCGCCAAACCACAAGGCTCCGCGCCCTCGGCTCCCGCCACTCCTTCAACGCCATCGCCGACAGCGCCTTCAACCAGATATCCCTCGTCCACCTCGACTCCATGGAAGTCGATGCCAAAGCCCGCACCCTCACCGTCGGCGCAGGCGTCCGCTATGGCACCCTCGCCCCCTTCATTGACGCTCAGGGCTTCGCCGTCCACAACCTCGCCTCCCTGCCTCACATCACCGTCATCGGCGCTGCCAACACCGCCACCCACGGCTCCGGCGTTAAGAACGGCAACCTCTCCACCGCCGTCTCCGCCATCGAATTCGTCACCGCCGACGGGGAACTCGTCACCCTCTCCCGCAAAGACCCTCACTTCCTCGGTGCTGTCGTCGCCCTCGGAGCCATCGGCGTAGTCTCCCGCGTCACGCTCGACCTTGTCCCTCGCTTCGACATGGCTCAGACCGTCTACCAGGACCTCTCCTTTGACCAGCTCGAGCACAACCTTGAAGCCATCATGGCCTCCGCATACTCCGTCAGCCTCTTCACTGACTGGCAACGGCATCGCGCAACACAGGTCTGGCTCAAACGCCGTATCGATGCCGGAACTCAGCCCACCCCCGAGCCCACCTTCTACGGCGCGCGGCTCGCCACCACCAACCTCCACCCACTCACCGGACACTCCGCGGAAAACTGCACCGAGCAGCTCGGCGTTCCAGGTCCCTGGTACGAGCGCCTGCCCCACTTCCGTATGAACTTCACGCCCTCCAGCGGAGCAGAGCTCCAAACCGAGTACTTCGTCCCCCGCAACCGCGCCTATGAGGCCATCCTCGCCATCGAATCCCTCCGCGACCTCATCACCCCTCACCTCTTCATCACCGAGCTACGTTCCATCGCCGCCGACGACCTCTGGATGAGCATGGCCCACCAGCAGGATTCCCTCGCCATTCACTTCACATGGAAGCCAGAAACCACTGAAGTCACAGCACTTCTTCCCCTCATCGAAGAACGGCTGGCGCCCTTCGGCGCGCGCCCTCACTGGGCCAAACTCTTCACCATGCCGCCCGCTCGCCTGCGCCAGCTCTACCCCCAGCTCCCCGAGTTCCAGACACTACTCAACCACTACGACCCACACGGAAAGTTCCGCAACGACTTCGTCCAGCAGAACATCTTCACGGCCTGACACTCCCCGCCCGGCTCAATCTCCACAGCTCCGCCAGCCGCACTCTTTCTGGTAGCCTCATAGTCGTGAGCTTCCAGCAGTTTCTCGGCAACTCGGCTACTGTGCAGCGCCTCCGCGAGAGCGTCCTCCACCAGCGCATTCCCCAGGCCATCATCCTCGCCGGCAGCCGTGGCGCGGGCAAATACACCCTCGCCCTCATGTACGCTCGCCTCGTAAACTGCCTCGCCCCCACCGAATCCGACGGCCTCCCCGACTACTGCGGCCAATGCGCCAACTGCACCCGCATCGCCCAGGCGGAAGACCTCGAAGCTCGCATCGCCGAGTCCCTCACTGCCCGCGACGACCTCCGCGAAGTCGACAAAAAAGAAACCCGCGTCCTCATCCAGCCACACCCAGACATCCTCATCATCCCCCCCGACCCGCCACAGCTCCTCATCAAGCTCGGTCAGGTCCGCCGCGTAATCCACAACGCCTACTTCCGCCCACCCTCTGAGGCTCGCCGCTCCTTCTTCATCTTCACCTCCTCCGCCTTCATGAAAGAGGCCGCCAACAGCATCCTAAAGGTCCTCGAAGAGCCCCCTCCGCGCTGCACCTTCATCCTCCTCACAGAAAACCCCGGCGATTTGCTCCCCACCATCCGCTCCCGAGCCATGCTCCACCGCCTCGGCGCAGTCCCCGTCGAAACTCTCGAAGATCTCCTCATCGCTCGTCGCCCTGAGCTCAAAGGCGCCCGCCGCACCCTCGCCGCTCGCCTGGCCGAGGGTGCCGTCGGCCGCGCCCTGGCATTCGACGTCGAAACCTATCTCAACAGCCGCCAGGATGCCCTCCTCGTACTCCGCAGCGCCCTCCACGAGCCCGACTTCTCCGCCCTGTTCAAGGCCACCGAATCCTATCGCGGTGGTGCCGATGGCGCCGAAAAAACCATCAACCTCCTCCGCACCCTCGGCAGCCTGATTGAAGATCTTCTTCTTCAGCTAGCCGGCGCACCCCAGCTCCTTCGCAACGTCGACATCGCCCACGATCTCGCCAAAATGTCCGATGGTCTCACCGTAGACTGGCTCGAAAATGCCGCCCGCGCCGTCGGCCAAGTCGAGAAAGGCATGCGCCGCAACCTGCTTCGCTCCGTCTCCCTCGATGCCATGGCCTTTTCTCTGGATCGAATCTAACCTGCTCCAAAGCTCTATCGCGCCTCGTTACCCCTTCCCTAAAATCCTTGTGCAACCGAACCCATCCGCATCGCATCTGTACCTGTAAGAGATTCCAATGTGTTTCCTGTCAGGTCCCTGACGCGTAGGCCTTGCTTTTCGCGTTCAGCTCCCGCTTCCTTGGCCAGCACGCGCCAGGAATCGTCAACCACTATTGCACTTCTCCGTGCGTCTGCAGTGCGCTCCAAACGCCAGCCACCGAGGTAGAGATGAACTTGACTCGCAAGGCGCTAAGACCCGTCGACACCGAGGCCGGACACTCCGGAGCCCTTGCCGCCGACTCTCCCTCCCTGTCCACAGATCAGCACGAAGAGCAGCAGAACCATCAGGGCGCAGCCAGCTCCCGCAAGCGCCGTGCCCTGCCCACCTTCGCTCACCCCGCCTTCCTCCACGACCCTGAAACCACCAACCACCAGGCCGAGCTCTTCTACCTGCAGAAGCAGATTCAGCTCCAGACCAAAATGGTCCTCGTCCTCGAAGATGGCCAGCAGATCCAGGGCGTCATCGAGTGGTACGACCGCCACTGCATCAAAGTCCGCGGACGCACCCGTGCCCTCATCTACAAATCCGCCATCAAGTACATCTATAAGTCCGGCGAACTCGGCTCAGCCCCCGAAAGATAGCTCCTTAATCATCCACACCTGCCCTGCTCGCCGCCTTCCGCAATCGGTCTCGAATCGCCCGCCCAATCCCCGCATCCCCAGGCACAGGGCACACAATCACCTCGCACCCTCGCCCATCCAACTCCCGCAACCCCGCAAACAGCCTCTGCGCAAGCTCCTCCGGCCGCCCCCACGCACCCCATGCGTAAACCGCTGACACACCAGCCACGTCAACTTCCCCATCCGGCACCCCGTCCGGCAGCATCAGTCCAACTACTCCACCGGAAACTCCTCTCAGCGCCTCCGTCAGCCGACCTGCAATCCCCTCACCCTCCACCAGCACCACCCGCGCCCGCGGCGCATAATGCCGCAATCCCACCCCAGGAGAAGGCAGCGCCCCTCTCGGCCTCGCCCGCAACTCCCCTTGTTCCTCGTACATCCGCACAGGCCCCCCAACTGCGGCAAGCTGCTCCAAAGTCACAGCTCCCGGCCGATACACCACCATCGGGCTCACGGTCGCATCCACCACCGTTGACTCCACGCCGCACTCCGTCGCCCCGCCATCCACTACCGCATCAATCCGTCCATCCAGATCCGCCAGCACGTGCGCCGCAGTTGTCGGGCTCGTATGCCCAAACCGGTTCGCGCTCGGCGCGGCCACCGGCACACCCGCCCGCCGAATCAGCTCCAGCGCCACAGGATGCGCCGGCATTCGCACCCCCACCAGCGGACGCCCCGCCGTCACCCCATCCGGAATCCCCTCCGACCGCCTCAGCAGCAGCGTCAGCGGACCCGGCCAGAAGGCTTCCATCAGCCTTCGCGCAACTTCCGGAACATCCGCCACCACCCGCGCCAGCATCACCTCATCGCACACATGCACAATCAGCGGATCCCAGTCAGGCCTCTCCTTAGCCGCAAATATCCGCGCCACCGCTGCCCCATCGAGAGCATTGGCACCCAACCCATACACCGTCTCGGTCGGCAGCGCCACCGTCCCTCCGCCGCGCAGCAGCCCCGCCGCCAAATCCAGCGCAGCCTCCCCCTTGTCCATCCCAGCCGCATCCACGGCCAGCCGCATCGTCTCCATTTCCTGATTATCCACCACGCCTCATCCTGCCCGTCCTCCCCCATTCGTATATCCTCGAAGACATGGCGGCCGTCGAAACCGAAATCAAATTCCGCGTCGAAGACCTGGCGTCCCTCGTCGACCGCCTGCCAACCCTCGGCTTTCACCTCATCACCCCCCGCGCCTTTGAGAGCAACGTCCTCTTCGACACCCCTGACCGCTCCCTCCGCGCCGTCCGCTCCATCCTCCGCATCCGCCACTACAACGGCAAGTGGATCCTCACCCACAAGCGACTCCCCGACTCCGGCATCGGCGAAGATCGCCACAAGCACCGCATCGAAACCGAAACCGAACTTGCCAGCGGCGAAGCCCTGGCCGAAGTCTTCCGCAATCTCGGACTCGTCGAAGCCTTCCGCTACGAAAAGTTCCGCGCCGAATGGTCCGACGATCAGGGACACTGCGTCATCGATGAAACCCCCATCGGCATCTTCGCTGAGCTCGAAGGCCCTTCCGACTGGATCGACAGCGTCTCAGCCGCACTCGGCCTCGCCCCCTCCCAGCTCATGACCGACAGCTACGGCCGCCTCTTCGAACAGTGGCGCAACCTTACCGGCAGCACCGCCAATGACCTCACCTTCGCGGCCGTAGCCACCTCAATTCCGGCCATTAAAGCCTTGTAATGACATTGGTCATCCCAATTCCCTCTTTCCTCTAAGCATTCCTCACCCCACGCCGATACTTTGGTCAGGCGAGCTTTCGCCCGTGAGGAAAAACCATGGCGAACCATTGCATCTCCACCCCCTCTCCTTCCAAACGCAATCCTCTTCGCTGGTGCGCCGGGCTCGCTGTCGCTATCCTGGCCGTCGTCTCCGTGCTCCCCATGCACGCAGAAAGCCGCGCCATCAAGAGCCGAATCCAGCCCACCTACCCTGAGATGGCCAAACGCATGCGCATCACCGGCACCGTCCGCATCTCAGCCACCGTCGCCGCAGATGGCTCGGTCACCGCCGTCAAAACCGTCTCCGGCAACGTCATGCTCTCACGCGCCGCAGAAGACGCCGTCTCCCGCTGGAAGTTTGCTCCCGGCGACGCCGAGTCCACCGTCGAAGTCGACATCAACTTCGCCGGCGCAAACTAGGGCCTGTTCACACGACCTGAGTGGTGGCGACGGGAGAGCCAGTTTTCCTCAGTTCAAGAAGCGACGAGTGCGCTGTAACTGGTTACTGAAGCGAGCAGCGACGCAGACATGGGGAAAACTGGCCCCGCCCCTGCGGGTTGCGGCGCAAATCGGGCCATACCGCGTTCTCGCCCTCGGCGGTGGGGTCGCCACAGCTCTCGGACTCGGCCCTGCGTGCCCAGAATTGCTTGGCCCGATTCACGCTCGCAACGCCATCCACCCATGTAGTGTGAACAGGCCCTAGTTGACGGTAAGGGCCAGGGGGGTGGTGTGCAGGGTGGCCGAGACGCCGTTGCTGGCCTGGGCGGAAACGGTGACGGTGTATGTGCCGACGGGAGTGCCGCCGTTGTAGGTTGGCGGATGGTTCAGGTAGTAGTAGCGGGGGTTGCAGGCGGTGGTGCCGGCGATGCCGATGGTGGCTACCATGAGCAGCAGGGCGACGCGTCCGAGCAGGTTGCGCTTGCGGCCAAGGAAGCCGAGTCCGACGACGCCAGGCAGGAGAATGGCGAGGACGAGCGGGCTGCGGGAGGTGGGCTCATTGAGCTTGGCGTTCTGGCCGGCTGGGGCGGTGGTGACCATGCTGAGCTGGGCGGTGACGCCGGTGGTCGCAGAGGTCGTGGATGTGAGCTGGAGATTGGCCGGCGTGAAGGTGCAGCTGGCGCCGACGGGCAGGCCTGAGCAGGAAAGGCTGAGGAAGCCGGTAAATCCGTTGACGGGGAGCACGGTCATCACCGAGGTGGCGTTGGAGCCAGCCTTGACGCTGAGGGCCGCCGGAGCCAGGGCAATTGAGAAGTCCGGGGTGGCGGCGGTCAGGGGGTGCAAAGTGACGGTCTGGGAGGCGGAAGCAGCGTGTGCCCCGTCGCCCACATAGATGGCGGTGAGCGTGTGGTCCCCGGCGGCGAGGCCGTTGAGGGTGATGGTGGCCTGGCTTTCGGCGTTGAGCGCCGCGCCTGCCACATCTTTGCCATTCTCGGTGAGGCGAATGGCACCGGTGACCGGCTGGCCATCTTCTCCAGCAACGGAGATGGAGAAGACCTCTGTGGACTGGGAGCCCTGGTCGCGCGTCTCGGCCGTGAGCGTGGTGTGGGTTTGTGTCTGTGCGCAAGCGACCGCGGAAAACCCTGCGGCCAGCGCCAACGCCAATGCTGTCTGCGCCGTGCGACGCACCAAAATCTGTTTCCTCACCCGCTGCCAACCTCTGCCTGAAAGAGTCTATAGCCGCATGAAACGCAGCCTGAACCTTCATTGTATCCGGCCCGGCCGGGCAAAGCCCAGTGGGACGGCAGGAATCGCCGAGGGAATGGGGGAAATTGGCTCCCGCAGACCCAGCATGTGCCCGGAAAACGGGCTGCCAGCAGGTAAGACGCTTGGGGGAGCCGGAGGTAAGCCGCGGCGGGGCTGAGCAGACGGGTGGGAGGGGCTATGATTTAGGGCAGAATCGGAACTGTGATTGCGATGGAAGATTGAGAGGCAGAGGACTGTGATTGCTCATTTGCGCGGGAAGTTGATTCACAAGCAGCCGGGTCAGGCGATTGTCGAGGCGGCTGGAGTGGGGTATGACGTGACGATTTCCGTGCCCACATTTACAGCGCTGCCGGCGCTGGGGGCCGAGGCGTCCTTGCACATCCATACGCAGGTGCGGGAAGACCAGATTGCGCTGTTCGGCTTTCTGGAGCGGGACGAGAAGCGGCTGTTTGAGCGGTTGATTACGGTGACCGGGGTGGGGCCGAAGCTGGCCATTACACTGTTGAGCGGCTTGTCCGCGGAGCGGGCGGTGGCGGCGATCCGGGCGCAGGACCATGCGTCGCTGGTGCGCATTCCGGGGGTGGGCAAGAAGCTGGCGGAGCGCCTTGTACTGGAGTTGAAGGACAAGCTGGACGACTTTGCCTCGGCTCCGGCGGGTGTGCCGGTGGTGCGGGGCGGGGCGGTCGAAGATGTGCTGTCTGCCTTGACCAACCTGGGCTACCAGAGGGTGGCTGCGGAAAAGGCGGTGCAGCACGCGACGGAGAAGGAGCCAGGGGTCGGGGAAGACTTTGATGGGCTGTTCCGGGCAGCGTTGAAGGTGATCCGGTAGGGGGCGATTTGCCGCAGTCGAGTGGGCATGTATCCTGCTAGACTTCATTTCCTATGGCCAAGAAATTGAGATCCTCTTCCGTTGCTGAGCCCCGGCTGCACCTGCGCAAGGAGGGGCTGGCGTTTCTGCGGGCCATGGTGCGCGCGAACAAGAGTGATCCGGCGGAGGCTCGGGCCTGGTTCCAGCAGAACAAGGCCACCTACGAGGCGGAGCTGAAGGAGCCGATGCTGGCCATTATCCGGCACGTGACCAACGCGATGCTGGAGTTTGCGCCGGAGCATGTGCGTCCCGCGGAGAAGTCGTTCTTCCGAATTTACCGGGATACGCGATTTTCCAACGACAAGCGGCCGTACAAGGAGCATGTGGCGGCCTGGTGGTCGCGCTCCGGGCTGGAGAAGACCTCGGGTGCTGGGTTCTACTTCCACATTGCGCCGAAAGAAGTGATTGTGGCCGCGGGTGCCTACATGCCGGAGAAGGAGCAGCTGGCGGCGATCCGGCACTGGCTGCTGGAGCACCATGAGGAGCTGCGGCGGGAGCTGGGCCGGCCGGCGGTGCGCAACGCCTTTGCGGAATTCGAGGGCAATGCTCTGGTGCGCGCTCCGAAGGGGTTTCTGGTGGAGCACGCGGGGCTGGATTTGATTCGCTGCCGGCAGTGGGGAGTGGCGGCGACGTTGCCGGTTGATGCAGCGCTGGAGCCGCGATTTGCAGAGGCTGTGGTGAAACATTTTCGGCTGGCGGCGCCGGTTGTGGAGCTGCTGAACGGGCCGATTGTGGCGAGCCTGAAGCCGCGGAAGACGGTGCTTTTTGGTCTGCCGGATGGGCCAAAAACCAGCAAAACCCGGTAAAAACCGGACTTATTGGGACAAAAACCACAATTTCCTGTGGAAATTAGGGTTTTCGTGTTGACTTTAGCTCGATGAAAGTCGCATGGTAACGAACGGTAGGTTGCTTCGGACCCGCGTCAACACTGGCGATATCCAGCTCGAATGAGGCGCGCACGTTGCCAGGCGCAACATTCCTGAGTGGGAGCAAACCGACAGCAACGCTGGCAACAGATTTTGCCCAAGGGCAATTTATCGGAGGAAATACAAAATGGCTGCAGGACTGACCAAGACAGCGCTCATTCGTCATCTCGCTGAAAAGCTCGAACTCACCAACAAACAGGTCGGAGCCTTCCTGGACACTTTGGCTGAGACCGCGGTGAAGGAGACCAAGAAGAATGGTCTGTTTGTGATTCCCGGCATTGGCCGGCTTGTGAAGGCGGAGCGCAAGGCTCGCGTGGGCCGCAACCCGCAAACCGGCGCGGCGATCAAGATCAAGGCGAAGACCGTAGTCAAGTTCCGCGTGGCGAAGGCTGCGAAGGACGCGATTGCGCCCGTGAAGAAGTAGTTCAAGGGGGGCGCACGGGGTGTGCCCCGAGCAGCAGAGGGGAAGAGCTGAGGCTCTTCCCTTTTTTGCGTTTGCCGGGATCTCATGGGTCTATCCAGGCAGATGGCATTGCAGGTGAGCGTGGATATGCCGATGAACATTTGGAATGGCGCGCGCCGCCGAGGGACTGCCAGGGTCAAGGCTCATGGTGGTCTGTGGCACTTGAGACGTGGTGCGCCCCTCAAGAGGTTTCCATGAGTTTTTGGCCGTTTTCACAATCGACACAGAATCAGGAGAGATCTCCATCCGCCAACTGGGGCGAGCAGGCCTTGCTGGAGCCTGTCAGCGACTGCCAAGAGGAGGCGCATCGGGCACATGCGCGTCAGCTCGAAGAGGAGATCGAGCACCACCGTCAGCTTTTTGAGCATCTTGGGGCATTTTCCCGATCGCTTGGCGAGACGCAACAGTCGCTGGGGGCTATGGCAGGTTCGTTGCGTGATGAGAGCGAACAGGCGGTGCAGGCGCAGGTGATGGCGGGGGCCAGTTCCCAGGCGGTCGCGGCAATTGCGGCGAAGCTGGCGCACCTGGCGGAGTCGTCGCGGGAGCAGTCGCGCAAGATGGGCGAGTTGGACGCGCGGGCGCAGCAGGTGGGCGGGATACTGCAACTGATCAAAGAGGTCGCGGAGCAGACTAACCTGCTGGCGCTGAACGCGGCGATTGAGGCCGCGCGGGCCGGGGAGCATGGGCGAGGGTTTGCCGTGGTTGCCTCAGAGGTGCGGAAGCTGGCGGAGCGGACGACGAGCGCGACGGCGGAGATTGCCTCGCTCGTGCAGGACATCCGGAGCAACAGTGCGATGTCTTGCCGGCAGATGGAGGAGTTGGCCGGCCAGGCGCAGGTGGCGAGTGAGGAGAGCCGGCGTGCGTCGGAGACGGTGAACGAGCTGAATGCGATGTCAACGCGTTTGGAGTCGGCGATGGAGCATGAGTCGCTGGGAGGTTTCTGCGAGTTGGCGAAGGTGGATCACCTGATTTACAAGTTTCGCATTTACCAGGTACTGCTGGGGATATCGACGGAGGGGCCGGAGAAGTTTGCCTCCCATCACGAGTGCCGATTGGGGAAATGGTACTACCAGGGCGCGGGGAAGGAGAGTTTTTCCCACCGGGCCGGGTTCCGGGAGTTGGAGCAGCCGCACCAACTGGTGCATCAAGCCGCGCTCAAGGCGCTTGAGGCGAAGGCTGGGGATGATTTTGAGGGCGCGCTGCGGGCGGTGGGGCAGATGGAGTCTGCGAGCCTGCAGGTGATTGCATGCCTGGCGAGGCTGACGGAGTAGGCGCGGGTCATGGTTGTGGTCTTTGGGGCAGGGCGCGGGCGACGAGACTGCAGCCGAAGGTGATGAGCAGGCCGCGCTCGATGAGCTCGGAGTTGAACTGCCAACTGAGGGCGGCAAAGCAGACGAGAGTTCCGATGGGCATGAGCTCGGCGAGGATGGCCTGTCCCCAGCAGGGTTTGAGGCCGGAACCGGGGACGCGGCTGCGCAGGGCGGGAATGAGGCGTGGCACGCCGTTGCGGTAGTCCTGATAAGGCTGGCCGAGCGACGATGCGAGGAAGGCTTCTTCCCCGAGGATGAGGCGGAACTGGAAGACGCTGAGCAGGACCAGTGTGAAGAACGCGCCGGTCGGTGGCATGAGGATGGCGATGGCGGCGACCATGAAGCTGGTGCCCAGGTAGAGGGGATTGCGCAGGTATCGGTAGGGACCGTCCGCGGTGACTGTGCCGGCCTGCATCTTGCGGTGATGGACGGTGCCGATGCCCAGGGTGGCTGTGCCCCAGACGCGGAGCCATGCACCGATGGCGGCGGCGGCGATGGCGAGCCAGGTGACGACCACAATTCCTGAGGTCGAGGTGATGTGCAGGGCGCTGAGCTGGAAGCCGAGCCACAGCCAGGTGGTGGTGCGTGAGCCCCAGCCGAGGGGCTCAATCCAGGGGGCCCAGAAGCCCAGCGTGAGGATGGCTACGATGATCCACAGCCGAAACCGAAACTCCAAAGCAGTTGCCTTCATGCGCGTCCTTTTCTGTCCTTTACAAGGTTAAATGACGGCGGGAATGGCTGGCCGAGCCGGCGCTCGGGCGGTGTTGCCTACAATGGAGGAATGTCTGCAGGGGAAGAGAATTTCGAGGCTGGGACGGCGGAGATCGCGAGTCTGGATACGATTGCGGCGATTTCTACTCCGGCTGGCCGCGGGGGCATTGGAATTGTGCGGCTGAGCGGGCCGGAGTCGGTGTCGATTGCGGCGCAGATGGTGCGGCTGCGGGCTCCGCTGGAACCTGGGCGGGCGCGGCTGGCGGAGGTGCTGGACCCGGAGGCGCCGGGCGGGGTGATCGATGAGGCGGTGGTGACGTACTTCCAGGCCCCGCACTCGTACACGAGCGATGATTCGGTGGAGATCGCGGCGCACGGGTCGCCGGTGGTGCTGAACATGCTGCTGCGGGAGGCGATCGGGCTGGGCGCGCGGCTGGCCGAGCCGGGGGAGTTTACGCAGCGGGCGTTTCTATCGGGCAAGCTGGACCTGACCCAGGCCGAGGCGGTGCGGGATCTGATTGACGCACAAACGGTGGCCCAGGCGCGTCTGGCGGCAAGCCAGATGGGTGGGGCGCTGAGCCGGCGTGTGCAGCCGGTGAAGCAGGCTCTGCTGGAGCTGATTGCCCTGCTGGAAGCCGGCATCGATTTTGCGGAAGATGATTTGTCAGTGGCCGGGGACGAGGAGATTCTGCGCCGGATAGAGGGCGTGCGGACTCCTCTGGTGGCGCTGGAGGCGAGTTTTGCGCATGGGCGGGTGCTGCATGACGGGCTGACGCTGGCGATCGTGGGGCGTCCGAATGCGGGGAAAAGCTCGGTGTTCAATGCGCTGGTGGAGCGTGACCGGGCGATTGTGACTCCGATTGCGGGGACGACCCGGGATACGGTGACGGAGCGGATTTCACTGGGTGGAATTCCGCTGGAGCTGGTGGACACGGCGGGGTTGCGGGAGGCAGCGGACGAGGTGGAGCGGCTGGGGATTGCGCGGTCCCGGGAGGCGATTGCCGACGCGGCGATTGTACTGCTGGTGGTGGACGCGACGGAGCCGCTGCACGAGGAAGATGTGCGTCTGATGCAGTCCTTGCGAGGGCGGTCGGCGCTGGTGGCGCGGAACAAGGTGGACCTGATTGGGGAGCCGGCAGTTGCGGGCGCGCTGCCGGAAGGGATTGCGGCGATTGCGACTTCGGCGTTGACGGGCGCGGGAATTGGGGATCTTCGCGCGGCGATATTGGCGCTGGCGACAGGGGGCGCGGCGGCGGAGCCGGGGATGCTGACGAATCTGCGCCAGCACAAGGCGGTGGCGACGGCGCTGGAAGGGTTGGCGGATGCGGAGGCGGCGGTGGCTGGGGGGATTCCGCACGAGATGCTGCTGCTGGACATGTACCGGAGCCTGTGGGCGCTGGATGCCTTGACCGGGCAGACAACGCCGGACGATGTGCTGAACCTGATTTTCAGCACGTTTTGCATCGGGAAATAGCTGGTGGACGGGTTGTTCCCTGTACGATAAGAGGTTGATTGCAGGAATGAAAACATTTTCGTTGTCATCAAGTCAATCGTTTGTCTATACTCACTGTGCGCGAAAATTGATGTTTCGCCACAGAACAGGGGAACACTTGAACATTCCATTTGCTGGTTCGCAACATTTGCTCGCTCGCTGCTCTCGCTCAATCTATCTGCTGGTGCTTTTATGGGTGTTTTCGGCCGGTGTAATGGGCCAGTCACAGACGCTGGCGGCTACGGGGCCGAGCCCGATTGAGGGCCAGCTGCATGACTCGCTGGGTGCGCCGCTGGCTGCTGTGCCGGTGGTGCTGGTTTCCGCGCAGGGGAAGAGGATTGTGGCGACGACTGCGGCGGATGGAGCTTTTCGTTTTGCGGACGTACCGGGTGGGGTGTGGCGCCTTTCTGTTGAGCGCAACGGGCAGAGCTTTGTGTGCGACCAGTCGCTGGCGTTGCCGGCGGCCTCCCAGACGTTGGCGTTGACGCTGTCGAGCCAGGGCGTGCTGGCATTTACGGTTGTGACGGAGTCTGTGCAGGGCAAATCGGCCAAGTCTGGAGGCGAGCAGCTTTCCAGCGAAGCAGTGAGCAGCCTGCCCCTGAACAAGCGCGACTTTTCGCAATTGCTGCTGCTGGCGGCCGGAACGATGACCGACGCCAATGGGGCGACGAACTTCACGGCGCAGTTTGCCATCAACGGGCAGCGCGGGGTGGAAGCGACCTTTGCCCAGGACGGAGCGGACATCAGCGATCCGGAGATGGGCGGGGCGACATTCTCAAACTTCAATGTGGACGCGATTGATGGGATTGACTCGGCGTCCGGCTGGATGCCGGCGGAGATTGGCCGCGGCGCGTCCGGGTTCACGAATATCCACACGCGGTCGGGATCGGCGGGCTTCCACGGTTCGTTCTTTGAGTTCCTGCGCAACTCGTCCCTGGATGCGCGGAACTACTTTGACCACCCGTCGTTCGCGTATCCGGGCCGGATTCCGCCCTTCCGGCGGAACGAGTTCGGGTTTACGAACGGTGGTCCGGTGCGCATCCCCGGCGTCTACAACGGGGAGGGGAAGACGTTTTATTTTGTGCAGTACCAGGGGTTTCGGCAGGTTCTCGGAACAACGCAGGTGATGCCCGTGCCAACGGATTTGGAGCGGCAGGGCGTGGACACGCTGAGCTACACCTCAGCCGGGCAAACGGTGACGGACACACTGACCATTCCTGTTCCGGCAACGATTGCGTCCATCCTGACGCGCTACCCGCTGCCGAATCTTGCCACTGGAGCCTACGGTGCGCATACTTACGCCACTGCCTCGAAGGTGGTCACCAACGCCAACCAGGCATCCATTCGCATCGACCACAAAATCTCGTCCAAAGACCAGTTCCTGGCCCGCGGCAATTTCAACAACCTCACTGGGCCCACGACCAATCCGGATCAGACCGCAATCGACCCGACCTTCGGGGTGGAGTACATCGACCGCCAGCGAAATGTCGTAGGCGTCTGGACGCACTCGTCCACGCCCAACCTCATTTTTGAGTCCCTGATCGGCATCACGCGCTCCACACCGGGCTTTCCGACCCCAAACCACGTTGACCCTGCCGTGAAGTTCAATGACGGTCTCTTTGAGGCCTTCAACTCCGCTGCCGGTTCGGTGATGCAGGCTTACGGCAACCTCTTCCAGGGCCGGGAGTCGGTGAGCTGGACGCATCACGCGCACAATGTTCATGCGGGCTTTGAGGCGCGCATCAACCGGGACACCACCTACTTCGGCATCAGCCCGAATGGAGAGTATGACTTCGGCGGCAGCCCGGCCTACTATGCCAATTCCACCCAGCCCATCACCTCCGCTTCGGGCCTGCACAACGTGGCTTATGGGCAGCCGCTGCCAGATACGATGAGCGCGTTTCTTTCCGGAAGCCCTGCTTTTTACACGGTTGCCATCGCCTCCAACGAGTTCTCCAACGGAACCCACATCGGTCCGGCCGCTATCAACCGCAACAGCTACGCCCTGTGGCTGCAGGATACGTGGAAGGTGACTCCAACCTTTACCCTGGACTATGGTCTGCGCTGGGACTTGTACCAGCCGATCACCGAACGCGCCAAGCGTACGGCCAGCTTTCTTCGCATCAATGGCGTGCAACAGTATGTGGTCAATCCCCAGCCCGGCTACCAGACAGAGAAGGCCGGTTTTGAGCCCCGCATCCAGGGAACCTGGGCCATCAATCCCAAGCTCACCGTGCACGCAGGTGGTTCGGTGATGGTCATTGAGCCCAACATCTGGCAGGACAACTTCCTCACTGGGTCCACGCCTTTTGTCATCTATCCCCGCCTCGTCGCCGCGCAGGGCGCGCCAATCTCCTATGGCTACCAGCTCAACGCCTCGCAGTTGCCCACGGTCTACACGCCGACCGGGGCGAAAGTCTTCGCGGCCGGCAACTCCAAAGATGTTCCCGCGAATACCGTCATGGATGTTGACCGCTATGAAAAGGACATTGCCGCGCTCAGCTCCAGCGATGTTGTCAGCGACCTCAACCTGAGCGGCATCGACCGCAAGTTCACCAACGGGCACCTTTACACATGGACCGCCGGAGTTGAGCAGCACATCGGGAATCTTACCGCGGACGTTGCGTACGTCGGCACCTCGGCAAACCACCTGCCCCGCACCAGCTTTCCGAATGCCTACCCCGGCGCCAGCCCCGGCTTTGCCCCGGACACTACCTTCAATGGTCTGGGACAGGTAACCGGCGGCCTGGGAGTGGAAAACGTGATCGACGCCTCGGCGCATTCCACCTATCACGCAATGCAATCTTCGCTCTCCGGCCAGGTGCCGCATGGTGGACCCGGCATCCAGGCCAGCTACACCTTCTCCAAGTCCATTGACGACACCAGCTCGGTGATCGGCGGCACGGGTTCCACCGGGGCCGTCGTGCAGGGATTTTCCCAAGATCCCTACAACACCCACGGCGAAAAGGGCCCCTCGGCCTTTGATGTGACGCACGGATTCTCGCTCTCCGTGGCGCAGGACCTTCATGGGGAATCGATTGCTTTCCTCCACCCGGTGAGCCGCAAGGTCACGGCCGGTTGGGAGCTGCTCAGCATCTCCTCCATCTCATCCGGATCTCCTTTCACCATCTATTCCGGCATCCAGCAAACCGGTTATGGCGCCAACGGCGTTGACCGGCCCGACCAGATCGGCAAGCCCACGCTCTCCACGGCGCGCAAGGTCCGCGAAGACTACTTCGGCCTAGGCGCCAACAACGCAACCTACTTCAGCATCCCCATCAAACTCCCAGCCGGCGGCTCCGGCCCCAATTCCGGGCGATTCGGGACACTCGGCCGCAACACCTTCCGCGGCCCGGCGTTCTATGACTTTGACTTTGCGATGATCAAAGACACCAGCTTCGGACGGCGCAAATCCGGTGCGGAACTGGTCGATCTCCAGTTCCGTTCGGAGTTCTTCAACCTCTTCAACATCGTCGATATGGGCCTGCCGGCAAATATCATCGAGGGCTCGGGGTTTGGCGAGATCAGCAAGACGGCCGGGACGAGCCGGCAGATTCAGTTCTCTTTGAAGCTGATTTACTGAGTTTGGGCGGGCAGAAAAAGGGGCGAGCCTGGCGGCTCGCCCCTTTCTCTTTTGGTTGTCACAACCGGCAGATGAGCAGTTCGCGCTCGTAAATCATCTCCGGCGGCAGGTGGTCGTGGAGGTCGAGGAAGAGCTCCTCGTGGCCCATCACCTCGCGCTTCCATTGCGCTCGGTCCACGTGCTGCAACTCCTCAAAAGTCTTCCGCTCAAACTCCAGCCCGTCCCAGTGGATATCGGAGTAGTTCGGCGTCCAGCCGATGGGGGTTTCGCGGGCCAGGGCGCGGCCGTGTACGCGATCGACGATCCACTTGAGGACGCGCATGTTTTCGCTGAAGCCGGGCCACAGGAACTTGCCGTGCTTGTCTTTGCGAAACCAGTTGACGTGGAAGATGCGCGGCGTGGAGGTGAGCGTGCGCTGCATCTTGATCCAATGGCGGAAGTAGTCGGCCATGTGGTAGCCGCAGAAGGGGAGCATGGCCATGGGGTCGCGGCGCACTTTGCCGACTGCTCCGCCGGCTGCGGCGGTGGTTTCAGAGCCCATGGTTGCGCCGACGTAGACTCCGCTGGACCAGTTGAAGGCCTGGTAGACCAGCGGCATGGTGGTGGCGCGGCGGCCGCCGAAGATGAAGGCGGAGATGGGCACGCCGTTGGGGTTTTCCCAGTCGGGGTCGATCGATGGGCACTGGCTGGCCGGGGCGGTGAAGCGGCCGTTGGGATGGGCTGCGGCGCGTCCGGTTTCCTTCGCGATTTCCGGGGTCCAGGGTTCGCCGCGCCAGTCGAGGCAGTTGGCGGGGGCCTCGTCGGTCATGCCTTCCCACCAGACGCCGCCGTCGGGGGTCAGGGCGACGTTGGTGAAGATGGTGTTGCGGGCCAGGGCCTTCATCGCGTTGGGATTGGTTTTGACGCCGGTGCCGGGGGCAACGCCGAAGAAGCCGGCCTCGGGGTTGATGGCGCGCAGATGGCCATCCTTGTCGGGCTTTATCCAGGCGATGTCGTCGCCAACGGTCCAGACCTTCCACCCGTCGAACCCCTTGGGCGGGATAAGCATGGCGAAGTTGGTCTTGCCGCAGGCGGAGGGGAAGGCTGCGGCGACGTAGGTCTTTTCGCCTTCGGGGCTCTCGACGCCGAGGATGAGCATGTGCTCGGCCATCCAGCCCTCGTCGCGGGCAATGTTGGAGGCGATGCGCAGGGCGAAGCACTTTTTGCCGAGCAGGGCGTTGCCGCCGTAGCCGGAGCCGTAGCTCCAGATTTCACGGGTCTCGGGGAAGTGGACGATGTATTTCTCGTCGTTGCAGGGCCAGGGCACGTCGGGCTGGCCAGGGGCGAGCGGCGCGCCAACCGTGTGCATGCAGGGAACGACGCGCTTGAGGTCCTTGTCGATTTCCGCGAAGACGGGCAGACCGATGCGGGCCATGATGCGCATGGAGACGACGACGTAGGCGGAGTCCGTGAGCTGGACCCCGATCTGGGCCATCGGCGAGCCGACAGGGCCCATGGAGTAGGGCAGCACGTACATGGTCCGTCCGCGCATGGCCCCCTTGAATATCTGCTTCATTTTGCGGCGCATCTGGAAGGGATCTTCCCAGTTGTTGGTGGGCCCGGCGCTGTCTTTGGAGTTGGAGCAGATAAAGGTGCGGTCTTCGACACGGGCAACGTCGTTGGGCGCGGACCGGGCGTAGTAGCAGCCCGGCCAGAGCTCCTGGTTCAGGCGCTGGAAGGTGCCGGCATCCACGAGGCGCTGGCAGAGGAGCTCGTTTTCTTCCACGCTGCCATCGACCCAGTGAATGGCGGCTGGCTGACAGAGGTCGGCCATCTTTTCGACCCATCGGATGAGGTGCTTGTTCGTGGTGGGTGGCGTTCGAGGGATCTCGGTTGTCATCGGCTGGTCTCCGGAGGGGGGTTGAGGGTGGCTGGAGGAATGAAAAGTATCGACTTCACACTATCAGGGCCGAGGCCGGAAACCAATTGTGACCAGAATCACCGGGATGTGGGCGAGGGGTGTTGGCGTTGGCCTGAGGGTTTCCCCAATGGGGCGCGGAGGGACTATGATCCCAGTTGGTTGAGGAAGCAGAAGCGGGAGGGTTGGGATGTTGGCACGGATTGTGGTTCGGGGACTTGTTTGCGCGGCGCTGATGATTGGTTTGCAACCGCTTGCGGGGATGGCCCAGGCTTCGCCTGCTGACGCGGGTACGCCGGTGGGCCGGTGGCGTACGGTGGACGACACGACGAAAAAGCCGAAGTCGATTGTCACGCTGTGGACAGCCGACGGCAAGCTGTTTGGGCGGATTGATACGCTGCTGGACCCTGACCCGAAGAATCCGGAACACAAGTGCCTGCTGTGCCCCGGGGAGTTCAAGGACAAGCCGTTTGTGGGGTTGCAGTTTGTTTGGGGGATGAAAGAGCTGGGCGGCGAATGGTCCGGCGGGTACATTCTGGACCCGGATGACGGGAAGATATACAAGTGCCAGATTGCGGTGGAGGATGGGGGCAAGCGACTGAAGGTGCGGGGGTATATCGGCATACCGCTCTTGGGGCGTAGCCAGTACTGGTACCGCGAGCCGTAGAGCGGTTTTGTGGGCAAATGAAAGCGCGGACCCCGGTTGGGATCCGCGCTTTTTTCTGGTGGCGCGCTTAAGCCTTGGCGGGCGTGAGCGCTGCGAGTTTTTCCTGGGCCAGGACGTCGCCGCGGGTGAGGAGATCTTCCACGGAGATTTTTCCTGCATCCACATCAGCCAGGACAGCCTTCTGGGCCAGGTACTCCTTGTTGACGATGCCGGCCTTGGACTGCAACATGCGCCAGGCCTTGCGCCGCTCGACGCAGAACAGGACCAGCTGACGGCTGAGAGCCATGTAGCTGACCTTGCCATCCTCGCCCTTGAGCTTGATGTAAACGCCAAAGTCAGGGATGAAGGAGCGGTGCTTGGGGTCAAGATAACGGCGGTAGACCGAATCCTGCTGGGTGATGCGCACGAGCATGTTGTCCAGCGTGGTGAGGTTGGCGATGGCGTCCGGCTTGACCTTTTTGAGGTGGTTGCGGAAGCGGGCCTCGGTGGTGCACCAGTGGGCCACGGTGTAGCGGCTGACTTCGCCGGTTTCCTTGTCCTTGGTGGAGTACCAGTCCATGTCCGGCGCGGGGTTGCCCTTGACGTCGAGCGCTTCCTGGTAGGTTTCGCCGAGGCGGGGGTTGAAGACGAACTCGGCGACGCCGCGGGAGTCGCGAACGCGCTGGGCCTGTGTGACGGCCATATCATCGGCCACGCCGTGCTCGGGCTGGCAGGTGGTAAAGCTCTGGATGAAGGAGGTGCCGCGATACTCAAGGCCGTCCAGGATGGCGCGGTACATCTTCGGTGCGTTGGCCATGGAGATCTGGGCGACGAAGGGCGAGCCGTGACCGGCGAGGAAGGTCTCTGCGACGGTCTTCTTCTCGGTGTTCTTGCCCTGGGTTGCCGCGGCAAAGCTGTTCATGTCGCCGCCGCCGAGCATCGGGGTGGAGTCAGAGTTCTGCCCGCCGGTGTTGGAGTAGACCTGGGTATCGAGCATGAGGACCTTGACGTTGGGCCGGTTCTGCAGGATCACCTTGGAGGTGTTCTGGTAGCCGATGTCGCCGATGCCGCCATCGCCGCCGACTACCCAGACCTTGGGCAGTTCGACGATTTCCTTGTCCGTCATGGTGGCGTCGGTGAAGTGGGTGAACTCGTAGTATTCACGGGCCGAAATGACGTTCTCATCGCGCTCGAGAATGATGTCGGTGATGCGCTCGGGGAGAACGGAGCGGCGGGCGTGGTCAACGATGAAGCTTTCACCCAGGAGCCAGCCGACAGTGACGCCGTCCTGGAAGAGCGAGTTTATCCACGGATAGGGGTGTGGGTTGTTGGGCGAGGAGGAGCCGTAGACCGTGTTGCAGCCGGTGTGGGCTGCCATGGCCATCACGCTCATGCCGTTGGCAAGGCGGCCATCGACGGCCTGCAGATTCTTGTGGTTGAACGCCTCGGTGAGCAGGATCTGGGCCAGGGTCTCAATCAACAGAGCGTCGGTGATGGGCCCATTGGCTGCCTCGTATGCGGCAATGCGGGCCTTGGTGTCCTTTTCGTCCTCGCCGCCGAGGCCAAGGATGAGGTGAGCTACGGTCTGCTTGAGCAGGGCGTACTCTGACGGGCTCTTCTGGGCCAGGGTTGCGAGCCGTGCCGCGCCGGTCTTCTCGAGGACGCCGGCCTTCTGCAGCAGGCGGTCGCTCTTGGCGTGGAAGACGGGGCGCATGTAAGCCTCGGTAACGGCTGCCAGGGCGCGCAGGACGCTCTTCTCGCCGCAACCGGCGCAGGCGCCGTCGCCGGCCACCAGGGCGTCGTAGTTGGAGCGAACCATGAGCAGGTTGCGCAGGGTCGCGGTCTTGGACTCGGCCGGGTTGAGTGAGTTGAAGAGTCCGAGGAACTTCTGCGAGGTGTCGGGCAGCAGGTCGAGGAAGCCGGTGCCGGTTTCGTGCTCGGCGTTGACTGCTTCGGTCTCAGGGACCATCTTGAGGGCATCGTGGTCGCCGCAGGCGGTCACGCAGGCGCCGCAGCCCTTGCAGAGGTCGCTGACGAAGATGGAGAAGATGCCGCCGGATCCGGGCTTCTTGCGCTCCGGCGAGGAGTAGATGGCGTTGACCTTGAGGTAGGCCAGCGGAACCTGCTGGATGATTTTGGCGAACTCGGCCGTGGTGGCCGCGCTCACGCCGCCAAGCTCTCCGGTGATTTCCGCGGTGACGCCGATGAGGATCTCCGGCAGCGGGGTGGTGAGCTTTTTGGCGACCGCCTCGTTCATGGACACGCGGGCCTTGGCGTCAATCTGCGGCACCAGGCTGAGTAGCTTGGCGCGGTCGTCGCGGCTGGTGATGTAGCGGCCGATGGCGGTGCGCAGGATGGTGTCCAGCTCCTGGCTGGTGTTGGGCAAGGCGGTGTCCGGGCAAACCGCGATGCACTCCATGCACTGGGTGCAGTTTTCCGGAATGTAGAGCGGGGTTTCGCGCCGGGCCACGTACTTGCTCGCGGTGTCTCCGGTGGCGGCGGCGATCATGCCCATCGCCGAGAGCGGCGTGGCAGGCTGGTCGTAGCCGTAGTTGGAGCGGAACTCGTTGTCAAAGGTGGCCAGGGTGTTGATGGGAGCGCGCTCTGCCTGACCTGTAGGCAGGGCGTGGGAGCGGCAGCCGGTGGAGCAGGCTTCCGTGGCCTCGGACTCGACCAGAACGGGCAGCAGAGCGGGACCGCGCAGGCTGCTGCGGTCCGCAGCGGTGAGTGCGCCGATCTTGATTTCCGAAACCAGTTCGCCGCCCTTCGTCATCACTTCCATGTTGGACTGGACGACGGCATCGCCGAACTTGCCGAACTTCTTGACGTACTGCTTGTGCACGACTTCGCGGTACTTGTCCTGCTCAATCCCGAACTCTTCGAGGAGCGGCGAGACGGTGAAGAAAGCGCCGAGGAATGCGTTGCCCTGCATTCGCAGCTGGAGGTCGGGGCGATCTGTGGCCTCGCGGGCGATCTTGAAGCCCGGCAGGGTGTAGACGCGGATATTGTTGTCGACGATCTGCTTGCGGGCCCAGATGGGGAGACGCTCCCAGGCCTGCTCGCCGGTCTCTTCCGACTCCCAGATGAGCGCGCCACCGGGGGCCATTCCGTCGAGGGGATTGCAGTGGGTGAAGGCTTTGGGGTCGCAGCAGAGGACGACGTTGACGTGACGCAGGTCGCAGTTGACGCGGATACGGTCCTTGGCGGCAACCATGAAGTAGCTGGTGGGCGCCCCCTTCTTCTCGGAACCGTACTTGGGGTTGGCAGAGACGTGGATGATTTCCTTGGGATTGCCGAAGTCGTCTACGATCTTGTCGCGGTCGTAGAGGAGGTCGTTCAAGTCGCCGATGATCGCGCCGAGGTTCTTGCCGGTGGTGATGGCTCCCCAGCCGCCGATGGAGTGGAAGCGGACGGCGACTGCGCCGTCAGGTAGCAGGGAAGGACGCTCTTCGCCGAGGACCTCGTAAGGATGGTCGATGCCGAGGACGATGAAGTCCGCGCCGTCTGCCAACGTCTTGCCGTCTTTGCGGGCGCGGCCGGCGGTAGCGAACTCATACGCGCCGATGATGTGCTCGGGACGGAAGTCGCGGGAGCCCAGGCCGTAGGTGCCGCCGATGATCTTCGGGGTTTCCTCGGTGGTCAGGTGGGCCTTGCTGAGCGTGGTGCGGATTTCGCGGCCGAGCGGGTTGTCCGCAGCCATGGCTTCGTCGGTGCGCTCAAGGATGATGACGTTCTTCTTGCCCTTGAGGGCCTTGACGATGGCGGCTTCGGGGAACGGACGAATGACGTTGACGTGGATGGAGCCGACGCTGGAGCCGCGTGTCTCGCGCAGGTAATCGACGGCCGCCTCAATGTTTTCCGCAGCCGAGCCGAGGGAGACGAACACGGTATCGGCGTCGTCGGTCTTGTACTCGGACAGCAGGCCGTACTTGCGCCCGGTAAGCTCGCCGAAGTCCTTGTAGGAGGCTTCGAGCATTTCGAGGATGGGCTCGACGAAGTTGTTGCGGCGGGCGACGACGCCCTGCATGTAATGTTCCTGGTTCTGGACGGGGCCGAGAAGCAGTGGGTTGTGCAGGTCGATCATCGCCGGAACGCGGCGGCGCTTGGGTCCGAACAGGACGCGCTGGGCTTCGGTGGGGGTGTCGATGAGGTCTTCCGGAGAGCCGAGGAACAGGCGGATCAGCTCAGACTCGTGCTTGTAGAAGGTGCGCTCCAGGTGGGAGGTGAGGAAGCCGTCCTGGATGTTCATGCCAGGGGTCAGCGATAGCTCGGTGACGCGGCGCAGGATGAGCGCCTGGTCGGCGGCCTGCTGTGCGTCCTTGCCGAACACCATGATCCAGCCGGTATCGAGCGCGCCGTAGATGTCGTCGTGCCCGCAATGAACGTTGAGGGCGTGCTTGGTGAGCGCGCGCGCGCCGACTTCCAGCACCATCGTGGAACCCTTGCCGGGGGCGTGGTAGTACTGCTCAACGCCGTAGACGATGCCCTGGCCTGAGGTGAAGTTGACCACGCGCTTGCCGCACACGGAGTGCGCAATGGCGCCACCCTGGGCGGCATGCTCGCCTTCGGTCTCAATCGCAATGGTGTTGTGACCGAAGACGTTGAGGTGGCCTTCCGCGTATGCCTGCTGGAAAAGCTCACCACCCTCGGTAGAGGGCGTAATCGGGTAGAACACACCGGCATCGGCGATGCGGGTTTCCGTGTAATAGGAAATGAGCTGGTTGCCGTTGGCGGTGATCCGAATGCCCGGGAAGCGTGGTTTCAAAGTCATGGTTTTCTCCACTGGTGCCGTGTCGTCGATGCCTGCTTGGACCTGGATTGCGTCCCTGGGGGAGGTCTTCGGCTGGTTCGAGCCTTTGCGCGAATTGCGCGTCCCCGGGAGAAGGTGGTCCGGTCTTTCGCTTGTGTGTCGCGTGCTTGCAGATGGTTTGCCGGTGGGTTGTATTCTTTGCGCTTTCCCGTTTCAAGGCAAGGCTCAGGACGCAACAGAGACTGCACCAACATCCTAGGGGATTGTAATCGGGTTGTAGAAGCACCCGCAACAAGCTCGTGCCACTAGTTGGGATTCCGTTGCTACGCGTTTCCCGCCGTATTTGATGGGGCCAAATGCAATCTCCACTGGGTTGGCAAAAAATTCCATTCGGGAGCGGAAATGCACCGTTGGACAGGATGGGAGAGCTGACCAGTGTGGTGTGAACGAGCTTTTTGCGTATGCTGGAATCAAACGAAGGTGGCTGGACAGGCGATGCCTGGGCTGGGCAGTTGGAGCGGAAATCGCTCTTGACGAGCTCACGAAGCCCTTGCCCCGGCAGCCCTTCGAACAGGAGATTCATGAGCGTACGTTACGTCTCCCGGTTGAATGTTGCGATCGTCACCGTCAGCCTGATTGTCGTTCTGATGGTGGCGCAGGCCCCTTCCATGCAGGCCCAGGCAGGGCGCATGGCACCGCCAACGCAGTTTCCCGCGGCTCCGCTGGCCAGTTCGCTGACGGACGGAAATCTGGATGACTCCGTTTCCGCGGAGTGGGCGGATGGCGCGGAGCATCCGGTGGCGCAGCCGGGCAACTTGCGCGCCCGGTTGTGGACAACGACGCATTCGCCGCTCTACGGCACGTTTGCGTTTGGCGCCGGTGTACAGCCGGGTCCGCGTCACCTGCGGATTGGCTTCCATACGGCAATTGCGGTGGGCTCGGTGTTGATTCGGGGGGGGGGGGCCCTGAGTGTACTTCGCCCTGGGGCGGCTTATCCGGGCAACCTGGGCAACGACTCGCAGTGGCTGGCAGCGACGCGGCTTGTGGGCGGACAGGTCTCCGCCGCGGAGGCCGGCCCCAACGACTATGCGCTGTGGCTGCTGCCGCCGGGCACCATGACCCGCGCGCTGCGGCTGACCCATGTTGCTGCGATGACCGACTCGACCTACACGGCAACGCTGGGGGATGCGTTCGTGTCGCCGACGCGGCTCGCGAACCTGGCGCCTGAGGCCACGGTGCTGGCCAGCCAGAATGAGTCTGCGGCCGGTACCATCAACGATGAGCAGGCCAACCCGCATCCCTGGGACAACGGGCCTGTATTTCACCAGCCGATCAGCGCGCAGAACCCTGCGTGGGTGATTCTCAGCTGGCCCAGTGCTGTCGCGTTGCGCGGTCTGGCGGTGCTGAGCGCCGGCTTTGGGGGAGGGGATGTGGAGACGCTGGACGCGGCGGAGACGGCACCTCCGCTGAGCGCGGCCGAATCCAGCTGGCACTCTGTGGTTGCCCCTTTTACCATGCCGAGCCAGTACCCCGTTTCGCTCGCGATCGACTGGCTTGATTTTGGGCGCACGGTCAGTACGCGGGCCATTCGCCTGCACATGACCGCAGTGACGGACGAGCATCACAACCCGAATCTTGCCGGGTCTACGCGGAACGGAGCGCGGGTCTGGCTGACGGAACTGATGGCGCTTGCGCCGGTGGGTTCGGGCAATCCCGCGCCCATGGTGGCAGCGCTTACCGCGGCCGCGCATCCCCACCCGCCCATCGCGGTGCCTTTCCACCTGGACAAAGCCGGGTACGTGACCCTTGTGCTGGAGGATGGGCACGGCAACCGGGTCCGCAACCTGGTCTCGGATACACTGTTTCCCGCAGGAGACAACACAGCCTGGTGGGACGGGTCGGACGACCTGAGCCGCGACACGGAAGCTGCCGGGCATGGGGTGGATTTGATTCCCACGCACATGGTCGCTCCGGGAAGTTACGGGGTGCGCGGGCTGGTACACGACCAGGTCCAGCTTCGCTACCAGTTCACGGTCTACAACCCGGGAACACCGCCATGGCTGACTCCGGACCATCGTGGTGGCTGGCTCGCCGACCATACGCCTCCGTCGGCTGCACTGTTTGTGCCGGCCTCCAGCGCACCGGGCGGCCAGCCCCTTGTTTACCTGGGGTCTGTGATCGGGGAGAGTGGCCCATCGCTGGCGTGGGTCACGCTGGATGGCAGAAAAGTGGGCGATACCACGCTGGTCGACGGTACCTGGGCCGGCGCTTCCTGCCTGGCGCGCGACGACGGCAGCACCGTTACCCCCGGAGCGTTCGCCTATGTTGCTTCCAGCTCTCCGGATCGTGACCATGCGAACACTCCCGGCCGTTTGATTATGCATTTGAGCGCGCTGACGGCTCAGGGAGCACAGCAGGTATTCTCCGAGCCATTCGTTTCGATGCCTTTTCCGCCGCGCACTCTCAGCAGACCAATGGACGGCGGGTTCTACCAGGTGACCGGATGTGCGGTTCGCAACGGCGTTGCTGCGGTGAGCATTGCTGCCAACAACGAAGTGCTGCTGGTCGATCTTGCGCGTGGAGCGGATCTGGGCGCACTGCCGGTGGATGCGCCGCAGGGGCTTGCCTTTGATTCCGCAGGGAGACTGCTGGTTCTTTCCGGGACCAAGCTCCTCCGCTATGCTCCGTTGCCGCGCGCGGGCCAGCTTCAGGCGGGCGCGATTCCGGCGCCGGGAGCGTTGCCGATCTCCGGATTAGAGGAGCCGGTCGCGCTGACCCTGGACTCGTCGGGCAATCTTTACATTTCCGATCGTGGCAACTCGAACCAGGTGAAGGTTTTTTCGCCATCGGGGGCATTGCTGCGGGTGATCGGGCACGCGGGTGCGCCTGCTGCGGGTCCGTACGACGCGCAGCATATGAATAATCCGCGGGGGCTGGCGATCGATGCGAACAACAACTTGTGGGTCGCCGAGGAGGACTATCAGCCCAAGCGTGTGAGTCTGTGGACGCTCGACGGACAGTTTCTAAAGGCGTTTTACGGACCGTCGGAGTATGGTGGAGGCGGTTCTCTGGACCCTGCGGACCCGTCCCGCTTCTACTACCACGGCATGGAGTTTCACCTGGACTCGACAACGGGGGCCAGCAGTATCAGCGACGTTCTGTATCGCCCTCCGACTGACGCCGCGCAGGGTGACCCGATGCCGACCGAGGCATACCATCTGCAGGGCCGCCGCTACTTTGGCGACACGCTCCAGCCGGAGACCAGCGCGGCAGCCGTTGCCATGGTGTACCGTGAAGTCTCCAGCGGGAAGCTGGTGCCGGCAGCGGCGGCAGGCGACGCCTCGAAGTGGAGTGTGTTGAGCGGTCCGGAGTTCGCTGGAAGCTTGCCGCCGGGCACGAACCTGGCCAGCCGGAACCCGAAAGACGGCGTGTTCTTCCTGTGGTCGGACCTGAATGGCGATGGCAAACCTGAGCCCGAGGAAGTCTTGTATCTCAAGGTGCCGAATGTTGGCACGACGATTGAGCCCGATCTGACGCTCGTGGACTCGGACCTGGACGGCAAGACCGTGGCTTTCCATCCTGTGCGCTTCACAGTGCAGGGCGTACCGGTCTACGCATTTGACCATTCCGAGGTGATCTCCCCGCAGGCGCAGAAGCCTGCCGGCGACGGAGGCGGTCAGGTGCTGCTTTCCGCGAACGCGACGGTGCTTACTACGGCATCGGCTCCTTATGCTCCGCAGAGCATTGAGGGTTTTGACCGCAGCGGACACAGCTGGAGCTATCCGAACCTGTGGCCTGGGCTGCACCCGGCGCACAGCGCTCCGGTTGAGGACCACCCCGGCGAGTTGATTGGCATCACCCACCTGCTGGGCGATTTTGTGACCCCTCCCAACTCGGACGCTGGGCCCTTGTGGGCGGTCAACGGCAACTTCGGGCCGGTGTATCTGTTTACGGCGGACGGCCTGTTCGTGGACAAGCTGATGGAGGATATTCGCACCGGGAAGCCATGGAACATGTCCAATCCGCAGCGCAACATGCTGCTGAACGGTCTCTCATTGCAGGATGAGAACTTCAATCCTTCGATTGCGCAGAGTCCGGATGGGACGATTTATCTGGTGGATGGCCGCAAGACGAGCCTGATCCGGGTGGATGGGCTCAGCTCCATTCGCCGCATTACGGCTGCGCCGGTCAATCTGACGGCTGCCAACCTGGAAACGGCGCAAACGTTCAGCCTGGCAGTGGAGGCCGCGCGTCAGGCGCAATCCGGTGCCCTTTCCAGCCATATTCCCACACTGAGCGCGCCGCCGCAATCGCTTGCCGCCTTCCTTTCCACGCCGGCTCTGCCCTGGATGACGATCGACCAGCGGATTATTACGCAGGGGTTCGCGCAGATTCCAACCTCGACCGAGGCAGTGGCGGCCATTGCCGGCGGCCGCCTGTACGCTGCCTGGCAGACGGGCGATGCAAAGCTGGCGGTTAACGCGGGAACGGTAGAGAATGCGCCTTTCAAGACGGGCGGCGCACTGGACCTGATGCTGGGCACGGACCCGAAGGCCAATCCAGGCCGCACGACGCCCGTAGCCGGGGATCTGCGCCTGCTGGTCTACGTGGCCGACGGGAGTCCGAAGGCTACGCTGTATCGGGCGGTGGTTGCTGGAACGAAATCTCCAGTGCCATTCTCGTCGCCGGCACGGACTGTCTATTTTGACCAGGTGACCGACGTGACCGGGCAGGTCGAGTTTTTCGCCGATGGGGGCAATTATGCGATCTCGATCCCCCTGGGGGTGCTCGGACTGAAGCCCGCGCCGGGCGAGCGGATCAAGGCCGATATTGGCGTGCTGCGTGGCGATGGCAGCTCCACATTACAGCGGGTGTACTGGAGCAACAAGGCGACGGGAATTGTGGCGGATGTACCGAGCGAAGCAGAGTTGACGCCGAACCTTTGGGGGGAGTGGGTTTTCTGAGTCGAATGCAGCCGCGACGCCCCCGGCTGCCAGCTATTCGTAGTGCTTGGCTTCCAGTTCGGCCCAGCGGGCGTAGAGGGTGTCAGCTGCGTTCTGCGCGGCCTCGGCCTCGGCCAGTGCGGTTTGCAGGCGGCTGGAGTCGATGGCTACGTCGGGCTGCGCAAGCACGGCTTGTTTGGCGGCCAGCACCTGTTCGGCTTCGTGGATGCGGGCCTCGATGGTGGAGTAGTCCCGGGCATCCATGTAGGAGAGCTTCTTCTTGCCGGTTGCCGAGGTGTCTGTGAGTGAGGGCGCGCCGGAGCCTCGCGATTCAGCTTGCGCTGCCCGAGTTGCCTGCTGGCGCTGCTCGCGTTGCCAGTTGTCCCACTGCCAGTAGTCGGCAAAGCGCTCGACGTTGCCCAGACCATCAAAGCCGAGCACAGTGTTGGAGATGCGGTCGAGCATGTATCGGTCATGGGTGACCATGACCAGCGCGCCCTTGTACTCCAGCAGGCTCTCTTCGAGAATTTCGAGAGTGGGGATGTCGAGGTCGTTGGTGGGCTCGTCCAGCAGCAGAAGGTCGGCGGGCTGGAGCATGAGGTTGGCGATGAGCACACGGGCGCGCTCGCCGCCGCTGAGCCGTTCGACGGGCTGGTTGAGCTGCTCTGAGGTGAAGAGGAAGCGCGAGGCCCAGGAGGCGACGTGGATGAGGCGGTCCTGGTAGACAACCGAGTCGCCTTCCGGAGCCAGGGCGCGGCGCAGGGTCTGCTTTTCGTTGAGCACGCGGGTCTGGTCGAAGTAGACGATGCGCAACTGCTGGGCGAGTTTGACCTCGCCGGCTTCGGCTTCGACTTCGCCGCGCAACAGGCGCAGGAGAGATGTCTTGCCGGAGCCGTTGGGGCCGACCAGGCCGACGCGCATGCCGGCGTGGAGGTTGAAGTTGAGGCCGTCGATCAGGCGACGATCGCCCATGGTGAGGCGGACGTCGGTCATCTCGACGAGGCGGCGGGTCTTGCGGTCACTGGCGGTAAAGTCGATGCCGGCGGTGGAAACCTGGGCACGGCCCTTCATGTCCTTCAGGTCGCCGATGAGCTCGTTGGCACTGTCGATGCGTGCCTTGCTCTTGGTGGTACGGGCCTTGGGTCCGCGGCGGAGCCACTCCATTTCGCGCTTGACGCGGTTTTCCAGCGCTTCCTGGCGACGGGACTGGGACTCGAGGAAGGCCTCTTTCTGCTCAAGGAACTGGCTGTAGTTGCCTTTGACGCGGAGCAGCCCCTCGGGATACTGGCGGTTGAGCTCGACCATCTGGGTGGCGACGTTTTCGAGGAAATAGCGGTCGTGGCTGACGACCACCACGGCCAGTTGGGCAGCTTCGAGGGTCTCTTCGAGCCATTCAATGCCGGCCAGGTCAAGGTGATTCGTGGGTTCGTCCAGCAGCAGCACGTCGGGCTCCTGGGCCAGAGCCATGGAGATGGACAGGCGCTTTTTCCAGCCCCCGGAGCAGGTTGCCGCTTCGACTTCGAAGTCCTCAAAGCCGGCCCGGCCGAGGGCCTCGGCGACGCGGCCTTCCCACTCCGTTTCGTGGACTCCGCCCGCCTCGAGCGCGCCGTTCACAGCTGCGCGGATGGTCAGGCCGGGGGCAAACTCGGAGTTCTGGGGGACATAGGCGAGCTTGGTGAGCCGCTTGCGCGCCACTTCGCCTTCGTCGGCGTCGATTTCGCCGGCCAATACGCCGAGCAGGGTGGATTTGCCGGAGCCGTTGGGGCCGATAAGGCCGATGCGGTCCCCTTCGTCCACCTGAAAACCAATGCCCCGAAACAGCGCTGTTGCACCAAACGCCTTGGTCAGATCCCGTCCGTTCAATAGTGTTGCCAAGTCGTTTTCGCTCTCCGTAACTGGATGTTTGCGCCCGGCTGCCGAGGTTCTTCAGCATCGGGGCCCAGTCTTCATAGTACCTGTAGTGCGGGTCAAAGCAGTGATTGGCCGCCATCTCCAACGGTTGCAACGAAAATCTCGGCAATTCGGCTTCGCGCAAAGGTATGCTTACTGCGAGGGCTCCGTTGTCTCGCTTGCTGAAGCGACCGTCGTTGATGGTCGCGCGGATGTTGCAAGACAAGTGGGCAACGCAGTGTTTTTCCAGTACTCCGGCTTCTTTTGGGAACGTGTATGGCATCGACTCCGCAGGGCAGGTTCATTTTTGGCGAGTTTCAGCTGGACCCCGTACAGCGCGCGATTCTGCGCGAGGGCGAAACCGTATCGCTGAGCCCGCGCATCTTCGACCTGCTCCTGTACCTGATTGCCAATGCGCAGCGCGCGGTGAGCAAAGAGGAACTGATGCAGGCGGTGTGGCCGGATGGTCCGGTGGATGAAGCCACCCTGAACAAGCACATCTTCCTGCTTAGGAAAGTTCTCACGGCCAGCGAGCCGGGCGACAAGATTCTCTCCACCATCCCCGGACGCGGATTCCAGTTCATGCCGTCAGTGACGGAGATTGCAGCCAGCTCGACGGGCGGCGGCCAACGGCTGGTGCTGCACTCGGCCGATTCGGTGCACGAAACCGGCCGCTGGGCGGTGCCGCAGCCGGAGGCCGCAGCGGAAGCGGAGAGCAGCACGGAGGCCAAAGTTGCGGACGCGTCCCGGGCTGCTGCACGAAAGGAAGCTGCCAGCTTGGCGGAAGCGGCGCGGGAAGCGCGGGAGAAGGCCCAGCGGCGGCGGTCAGCCCGTGTTCGCGCAGGCCGCGGGAACGGGCGCGGTGGCGGCGAAGACGATGAGCGGGAAGGCAGCAACCTGCTGGGGTGGTTTACCCCAGTCCGCTCGCTGCTGGTGGCGGCCGGGTTTGTGGTGGCCGCAGGCCTTTGCTGGCTGGGCTGGCTTCATTTCCGACAGCCATATCACCCCGCCCTCGCGGTGATTGTGGCGGAGATGGACAACTCCACGGGCGAGGCGCAGTTTGACCATTCGCTGAATGCGGCGATTGCCCTGGACATGCAGCAGTCGCCCTTTGTCACCGTGACTTCGACAGGGCGCGTGAGCCGGGCGTTGGCCGCGTTGAATCGCCCCGCCGTGCAGCACCTGACGCCGGAACTGGCGCGGGAACTGTGCCCCAGGCTGGGCGACCAGGCAGTGATGGAGACCGCGCTGAGCCGGCTTTCCATTCGCTATCTGCTCACGGTGCAGGTGCGGGACTGCGCAACCGGGATTGTCCTGGGGCAGACGCGCGGGCTGGCTGATTCGGCGGAGAGTTTGCTACCGCTCATCGACCATATGGTTGTGGATTTGCGCGGCCAACTTGGGGAGTCGCAGTACTCGATCCAGCGCTTGAACAAGCCCTTGTTTGGCGCACACGCGCCGTCGCTGGCGGGGTTGAAGTCCTACGCGGAGGCAAATGCGCTCGTGGCCAGCGGGAAGGCCGTGGACTCGTTGCCGCTGTTTCAGCACGTAACAGAGATTGATCCGCAGTTTGCGCTGGCCTGGGCTGACCTGGCCAGCGCGTACATTGTGCTGGGCCAGCAGCCGCAGGCTGTGGCGGCGCTGAACCGTGCCTGGCAGCTGCGCGACTCGGTCGACCAGCAGAGCCAGCTGGCCATTACGGCGGCGTATTTGAACCGTGTGACCGAGGAGGTTCCGGCTGCGCTCGCGAATTATCGAGTGTGGACGGAGCTCTACCCGCGCAATCCGGTTCCGTTTGAAGATCTGGCGGATCTGGAAACGCAGATAGGCCATTCCGACCAGGCACTGGACCCGGCACGTCATGCGCTGCAGCTGGACCCAGCCGAACCTGCGGCGTACGCGATTCTGGCCCGGGCCCAGATGCAACAGGGGAAGATGGAAGAGGCTGCGGCGACGGCCAAGCTGGCGGTGGAGCACGCAGCCGACGACGTGGCGGTGCACGGGATACTGTACCAGCTGGCGTATCTTCGTCACGACTCCGCTCGGCAGGATGACGAACTGGCCTGGGCCAGGGACCATCACGCGGAGACGTATATGCTGCTGCAGCAGGCTCTGACACTGTTTGCGCAGGGGCGCGTGAAGGCGGCGATGGCAATTTTCAGCACAGTGGGCGACGGCCTGCGGCAACAGGGCATGGCCGAAGCGGCCGGGCGGATGGAGAGCGTGCTGCCGCGAATTCTGGCGGATATGGGCGAGAACGAGCCGGCGTATGCGCTGCTGCAGAAGCTCGGCGATGTCGGTGGGACGACGGATATTCCCGTGGCATGGGCCAGCGTGGGCGAGACGACGCGGGCCGAGGCGTTGCTGGAGCAGGATTTGGAGGCCAACCCCACCGCGACTATCTGGCAGCAGGTTCGCGCGCCCCAGATTCGCGCGGCCATTGCGCTGGCGCAGGGGAAGCCGGCCGATGCGGTGGAGGCTCTGAAGGTGGCGCAAAGCTGGGATATGCGGAGCTTTGACTTGCCGGCGCTCCGCGGTCGCGCGTATCTGGCCAACAAGCAGCCGCTGTTGGCCGAGTATGAGTTCCTCAGCATTCTGGACCATCCGGGCGTCGAGCCGCTGTCGCAAAACTACGCGCTGGCCCAGCTCGGCCTGGCGCGGGCGCTGGCCCAGCAGGGGAAAAGCGCCAAGGCGGCCTTTGCATACCGGACGTTCCTCCAGAACTGGGCGGGTGCGGATGCGGACGTTCCACGGCTGAAGGAAGCCAAACAGGAATACGCCAAACTGCCGAAGGAGGCAGTGGGCGGGGCGAACTAGTAGCTCTTGCCGTTGCCCTTGCCCTTGCTTTTCTTGCCTGTCATTCCCGAAGGGAATCTGCTGTTGCCTTTGCCGTTGCTTGTCATCCTGAACGCAGGGAAGGATCTGCTCTTGCCGTTGCCCTTGCCTTTGCTTTTCTTGCCTGTCATTCCCGAAGGGAATCTGCTGTTGCCTTTGTCCTTGCTTGTCATCCCGAGCCAAGCGAAGGATCTGCTGCTGCCTCATGAAGGGTACGGGCTTCAGCCCGTACATCTAACCTCACTGGAACGAACGGGCTTCAGCCCCTGAGGGACGCCATTCCCCGGTTTCCCCTGAATTCCAGCCCTTTTCCGCAGCCTGTTTACCAGCCATCGAAAACGCGTAAGGGATTGACTCTTCCATGGGAAAAAGGAGCAAGATAGCCGAGAAAGTCGCACGCGCAGCACAAGATATGGCCCTAGTCGGCTGCATGCACATGGTCCGAAACTTCCCAATTGGCGACACTAGGAACTCGCCAGTTTAAGCCCTTGGGGCTGGAAACAAACGCCGGAACCCCGACCTAATGCTTGTCCGCTGCGCTTCGACTGAATCGAGTCCTCCACACAGACCCACTTACTCGCATCCAGAAGTAAAGGTTAATCAGAAGGGACGGGAGCGAAGCGGTAGCCAACGCAATGATCAGTCTATCTTCCGATCCGTATAGGAGGAAGTAGACTATAAGGCCGACGAAGGATGCTGGTATCAATAACATCTCGCTGAGGAATAGAGTTGTTCCCGCGCGTCGCCTTCTCTCAAAGCGCCCTAGATAATCCCATTCTGTAGCCCCTGTCCGGTACTTTCGACCGCAGTGGCATTGGTAGTATGACGGGCCCATTGGACTCCACTCGTGTGCTCGACCGCGATGGAGGTGTTTCGTGACATCCCTTCCACAGTCGTCACAAACATACCGGTCGGCTGGCTCTGGAAACGCGCTCGCCGGAAGGCTCGATGAGTTGAGAACGGATAGGTTCAACGCCGAAATTCCCTCT